>Ga0187894_10000397_pt1 | contig 58567 bp, 55 predicted proteins | sample GBC1701081metaG_FD_136650 | JGI IMG/M metagenome (GOLD analysis project Ga0187894, IMG submission 136650) | White microbial mat communities from a lava cave in the Kipuka Kanohina Cave System on the Island of Hawaii, USA - GBC170108-1 metaG ...
ACGCCGCCTAAACTTTCATTGACAGAAAGCAAATGCTCATCAACCGCCTGCAAGCCATTCGAGACGCTGCTTAATCCTTCGTTGATGGTCTCCACATGACCTTGCAAGGGCGCGGTGTGGCTCTCCGCCTGTTGCAGCGCCCCTTTAACTTGTGCCAGCGCCGTGCCGATGCGGTAGAGATAGGTCAAAATGGTAATCAGGCTGACGGCGAGCGCCAACACCAGGACGACAACATAGATCACCGTCAGAGTCGTAAGAAGTTCCATGGTTCACCTCTTAGGAGTCAGCGCATTGGCAAGCATAGATAACTTGTCGTCAACCGACGCCGCTTTGCGATCAATCGCCTGCGCGGTGTTGAGAATATCAGCGGCGACGGCATTGGTCTTACTGAGCATCCAGATAGAGACGGTATTGCCGGCAATCTTTTTACCGACTTCCCAAATATCGCTGGCGTGACGGTCAATGCGATTAGCGGCGGCAATAATCATGATGAGCAAGACCGCGACAATCAAAATCACCACGGCTCCGGCAATCAATGAGTATGTCCAGATGGTCATGGTATCCAAGTTATTGAACACTGGCTTTTCCTCCACTTGGGTTTACGCTGCCGCTTGACGTTGCAGCAAATCAGCGACGGCAGTTAATTTTGCCACGACGGGCGAAGTCCGGTTGTAATCCAGAATCGCTTGTCCGGCGCGATCTGCCGCTAAGACGTTTTCATCAAACGGCAGCATGGCAATTACGTTGAGATGATGATTACTGCAATAGGACTGCACCGCTTGTTCATCGTCGGCGCTTCTGATTTTATTGGCGATGGCGTAGATTTCGTTGATGCCGAGTTCCTGTGCTAACGGCACAATGCGTCCGGCGGTTTCCAGCGCCCGGTAATACGGCTCGACAACGACGAGCAGTTTGTCTATATGCCTGACCGTGCCGCGGCTCATATGCTCGATGGAGGCTTCCATATCCATCAAGGTCAAATCGGTAGATTCGTTGACTATTTCACCGATGATGCTACGCACGGCAGCATGAGCCGAACACAGTCACCCGGCTCCGGCGTGGTCAACCCGACTGCCAAGCAAAAGTGTCACGCCGTCCGGGGCTTGCAGTCCGTATTGACGGATGATGTCGGCAGGAGAAGTGTTGAGGGCAAGTTTTACAGCGCCGGATTCATCGGTGCGGCGTTCGACAATGCTGCGAGGAATAGCCGCAAGGTTGTCTGTATCCATGCCAAGCGCCCGACTCAAATTCGGATTCGGGTCGCCGTCAATGGCTAAGACGGGAACGCCTTGACGTGCAAATAAGCGAGCGAGAGTAGCGGAGATCGTGGTCTTTCCCGCGCCGCCTTTGCCGCTGATGGCTATCTTCATAGTTCCTCCTTACCGCAGAGTACACGAGATCAGTTACGAAAAGCTGTCAACCAAAGGAAGAATGACACAAGCGGAGTGATTGCTAACCTCCGCTTATTCTTCTGAGCCTAAACCGTAAATCAAGCATAAGCCTGCACAAACAGGTATGTCAAAAGGCATTTCTTTTAGTTCGATATTTCGCACTGTGTGGAGTCATTGCAGGCGAATTTCTGTTTTTCCAGGAACGCTTGGCAACACCCTATGGAAACGGCAGGCATCATCGGCTGTCTTTTTGTTTTCTGTCTGTGATAAAGAGAAGGCTAATATGAAAATTCTGGTGGCAGGCGTGGGCAATGTCTTACGCGGTGATGATGGCTATGGCGTTGCCGTCGTCAGACAACTTGCAGAGTGCGATAATTTGCCTGAAGGAGTAAGCATTTTCGAGGCTGGCATCGCCGGTATCTCTCTGGTTCAAGAGCTAATGAATGAATATGATGCGCTGATTATTGCCGATGCGGTAGAGCGAAATCAGGAAGCCGGGACAATTTATCTGTTAGAGCCGGATATTCCTGCTTTGGATGAAACCGCATCTTTGCAACTGCATCAATCGCTGGTGGATGCTCACTATGCTGACCCAGCAAAGGCATTGCTGCTCGCCAAAAAACTGGAGGTTTTGCCAGCGAAGGTTTTTATCGTCGGTTGTCAACCGGCAAATTGTGACGAATTTGACAGCGAGATGACCCCGGCAGTTAAACGGGCAATTCCGATAGCCGTTGAGCGCATCAAATCGCTAATCAAAGAACTGAGCAATGGTTGAACGATAGCGCCCCATCAGGCGCATTTCACTGATACAGGATGAGGGGTTTTTCTCAACAATACAGCCGCTTTATCATCAGGAGATTGTGGCAATCGCTGGCGCTGATTTTGCTGTTGATTGCCATAAATTTCTTTCTTATTCATTTAGCGCCGGGAGACCCGGTAACGCTGCTTGCCGGACAAAGCGGCGATGAAAAGTATTACGAGTTCATCCGCGCCAAATTCAGGCTTGACCAACCACTTACGACGCAACTGTGGATTTATTATCAAAACATTTTGCGCGGCGATCTCGGCTATTCCTTCAATTATCAACAATCGGTTGCCGCCGTCGTTTTCAGTCGCCTTCCGGCGACGCTGCTGTTAATGATGACCGCCTTGCTGTTATCCGCGCTTGGCGGCATTTTTTTTGGCGTGCAAGCCTCGCATCAGGCAGGCTCATTGACAGACCGGAGTATTACGCTATTTACGGCAATCGCTTATGCCATTCCTACATTCTGTCTGGGACAACTCGCTCTGCTCGTGCTGTCGTTACACTTCAACCTCTTCCCGGCGCAGGGAATGATGTCAGCAAACCGGGAACTGCATGGCGCGGCGCGATGGCTGGACATTCTCGAACATCTGGCATTACCGGCTGTCACCCTTGCCGTTATGCAATCGGCAATGATCGCAAGGCTGACGCGAACCGAGATGGTCAAAGCCTTGAGTGAAGATTATATTCTTGCGGCTCGCGCCAGAGGTTTGCCGGAAAGCCGTGTGCTTTACGGTCACGGCTTGCGAAATGCCATTCTGCCGATAGTGACGATTCTCGGTAATGATTTGGGCGCGATGTTGAGCGGCGCGGTCTTGACAGAGACGGTTTTTGCGTGGCCCGGTCTTGGCAGATTACTGCTGGATTCGATAGCCGCAAGGGATTATCCGGTGTTGATGGGAATTTTTCTGCTGGCGTCAACCGGAGTAGTGATCGCTAATCTGCTAACTGATTTAATCTATTTTCGGCTTGATCCAAGGTTGCGGCACGAGTGAAAGATTAATGAATAAGGAGAAGGGCAAGAGGTGGAGTTCTGGCGTACCATTAAGGAAAGCAAAGTGGCAATGGCGGCGACATTGCTGCTGGCTTTCTTTCTTTTGCTGGCGATTTTCGCCGGACAGCTTGCGCCGCGTGACCCACTGAAAACAGGCGATAAGGCGTTACAATCGCCATCCGGTGACTACTGGTTTGGCACAGACGATCTTGGGCGCGATGTTTTTAGCGGCGTTATTCATGGCGCGAGAACATCTATCTCCATTGGTATTATTGTTGCTTTGTTAAGCAACCTTTTGGGATTAGCAATCGGTTTGGTTGCCGGTTATGCGAGTAATTGGCTCGATGATTTGTTGATGCGATTTACAGAGCTTTTTCTCATTCCGCCGAGATTTTTTTTAATTTTAATCATCGCGGCAATCTACGGCTCCTCTTATTTCAACTTGATACTTGTGCTTTCCCTGACGCTGTGGCCCCTAACCGCCCGCTTAGTGCGAGCCGAAGTGCTGGCGCTCAAAAAAAGAGGCTTCATCGAAGCGGCGCGGGCGCTTGGCGCAAGCCATCGTCGCATTATGATACGCGAGATATTGCCCAACATTCTGCCGTTGCTGATTACCAATGCGATGTTGAAAATCGGCACGATTATTCTTCTCGAAGCAAGCCTTGAATTTTTAGGTCTGGGAGACCCAAGCCAGATTAGTTGGGGCTATATGCTGCATAGCGGGCAACATTATATGCGCGATGGCTGGTGGATGGTGGTCTTTCCGAGTCTGGCAATTTCGTTGCTGTTATTAGCGTTAAATCTGCTCGGTGATGAATTGAACAAAGCCCTCGACCCGAAACTCCGAGGACGCTTAACCTGAACGAATGAGGTTACGCTTTACGCCGTCGTCGGGCGAACAACCATAACGCCATCACCAGAGAGAGAAGCGCCAGTCCGGCAACGATATAGAACCATCGCCGCTTGCCAGCGCCGGAAAGTCGTTGCTCCGCCCGCCGCGCCTTTGACCACCAGGCATCGCTGGCAAAGTGCAGATTCGATTTGGCGCTCCACTCGTATACGCCTTGTAACGCTGCATCATAAGCGGCGGATGAGCGCGGTTCATAGAGCCAGAAATAGGCTGCATCTTTGACCAGAATACCCTGCGCTTCAAAGTAATAGGCGGCGCGTTTCTGCTGATTGATTTCTGCGGATGCCAGTTCAAAAAGTTCATCAATGCGCGGGTTGCGATAGCCCGCGCCATTGGAAAAAGGAATCTGTCCGATGTTGGTTGAGACCACGGTTCGCTTGACCCCTATATCCGGGTCGGGACCGTTTTCAAACGAACTGAAGCCTAAGTCGAAATCTTTTTTGATATAGATTTTGTCAACCATGGCGCTAAATTCCAGCAAGTCCATATCAAGAACGATGCCGACTTCGTTCAACTGATCTCTAAGCGCCTCGACAACCTTAGCCCAACCGGAGGAGTAAACAATCTTGAGGCGAAAGCGTGTGCCGTCGCCGGCGCGCTGGTAGCCTGCTTCATCAAGCAGCCGATTGGCGAGTGTCACATCTCTCTGGTATTTCTGAATATTAGGATTGTACGCCCAACTGAGCAAGCGCGAGATCGGACCCGTAGCGGCAATGTTCTGCCCGAAGAATACCTTGTCGACGATATACTCTTTATCTATTGCGTAAGCGATAGCCTGCCGGACTTTCAAATTAGCGAGCGGCGCGCGGGTCAAATTGGGAATCAAGGTTTCGACGGTGGCATACCCTTGCCGCCCTTTATCTGTTACCACAACATCGGGCATTTTTTTCAGCCTCTCAATGTCTAACGGGGAAGGATTCATAAAATAATCGGCTTCGCCGTTTTCAAAAGCGATTTCGGCAGTCGTGGCGCTCGGCATTACCTTGAAAACCACGCGGTCAAGATAAGGCTTTCCCGGCTTAAAATAATTGTTGTTCTTAATCAACGTGAGGTGATCGCCTTTCGCCCACTCGTGAAACTTGAAAGCGCCACTGCCAATGGGATTGATGTTATAAGGATTGCTGAGAGGGTCTGTGCCATCGAAGAGATGTTTCGGCATCACCGGAGCGTTGGTCACATCCACAAGGCGCAGAAATGCCGCATAAGGTTTGTTGAACTCAAAGACGACGATATGCGCCTCTGGCGTGAGGATGCGATTCAACTTGTCACCGATAGAGGTTCGCGCCCGCGAATGATACTTCATTAACAACTGCTCAAAGGTAAACTTCACATCTTCCGAAGTAACAGGTTTGCCATCATGAAATGTCGCAGTTTTATTGAGGTAAAAGGTATAGGTGCGACCATCAGAGGATACGTCCCATTTCTCTGCCAAATCAGGAACTGGGTTTAAGTTAAAATCGTGCGCCACCAAGCCGCTGAATATCGAACTACAAACGAGATGAACGCCGCCTTGCGTGGTGATGGCAGGATTGAGACCACCTGGGTCGGTTGAGATGGCAATGACCAGGTTGCCGCCTTTTATCGGCTCATCGCCGTGTGTCGGCGCAAGACATGATAAGAGGGCAACTATCGCCAGTAAACATCGGAAGGAAGAAGGTTGTTTCATTACGTTGGATTGTTGGCTATAGAAACTGAATGCAAAAACAAAATACCTACAGTGCGGATGAAGAATACTTGAAGCGCCACTCAACAACCAAGCGGAAATGTGAATCATCGGAGAGATGCACCGAAATAGTTTGATGACATTTTATAATGCTTGTGTCCAATTTCCTCACTATGCTTTTAACAAAACCGGATGTTGAAGTTTCTGCCGCGCTCTGTAGCCCTGCTAGGTTCTCAGCGAAATTCTATCTTATAGCTGTGGTGACTTTTGTGGGGAGTATGGGCATATATGGAGTATCACTGAGTTTTTACGACTTTTAGATAGCCCTTATTCTGCAACAGGATAGCGTTCAGTGATACTCAGTGACACATCGCTTGAATGAACTGCAAAACCTTTATTCATCGGTTCGATTCCGATCGCCGCCTCTTTCTTTTCAATCAGGTACAAATAAATCTTATTGACAAATAGAGACATTTGCTGTTTTGCTAGGATTCGAGCCATTCAGTTTCTGCCTATTTGTTTTTTAACGCCTGTTGAATTTATACGAAAGGAAACTAATTGCTGAGATACCCCATAATGTTCAGCAATCTGAGCTTGAGACATTCTTCTAAATAGGGAGCGAACTAATCCATCACGGGGCAGTAATAGCGTCCACGCCAGACAGTTAGCTTCATCCTCTTGTTTTTGGTCGAAAGATCGCATCCATAGTTGCTCTAATTCTTCATCAGAAGATAAGACAATTTTTGCTGGCTGATGTTCCAAAATAAAATGTGACAATTCGTGTGTTATGTCAGATGCCTGTCGCCCTTTGGAGTGTTTAGGATTATAAATAACAATTCTCTGACCATTTATCTGTAGACCAACAGCAGACCAAGCATCGGGTGATTTTTCTAGCAGTTGAATGAGAATATCCTCAGTCATGCCCGGAATGTCATTCGGAGTCAATAATTGAATTCCGAAGTATTCTGCTAAATCATTTAGCGGCAAAGGCTGGTCAACCGAGACATCTAATTCTTTTCGTAACGATAAAGATGTTCTCTCAGCCCAAGCCTTAAATCCTCGTTCAAGACCCTTCATCCTCGCTTAACTCCTGTGACCCCTGCTGAGATTTGACCGCTAACAAAATCATTTTTGCCAACGCCTCTATTGTATTGGTATCCATCGTTTGAGGCGCTTTTAGATGTGCCGAAACTTGTACTGTCGGATTTTCATTAAGATTAGATACGTGCTTGTAACCAAGAAAACTACCAGGGTCAACTTGAAGCCACTGACAAAATTTACCAAAAGTTGTGACATCTGGAATGTGTCCGCTTTCAACCCTCATTAATGTTGCTGGACCAATACCTATGTCGTTTGCTGTATCACGCAACTTTCGGTCGCCGCGTTTCTTTCGTACCATCGCCCCTAGACTATTTAATTTTTTAGCTGTCACACAACATCTTCCTTAGCTATCTGGTTTTAACGAAAGAGCGATGAAACGTACAATCGCAGGATTTATGCCTGCTTCAATTGAAAACCTAAACGATGAGTTTAGCGAATATAGTTTCGACCTTTGCTTACAGGCGACATTGCCATTTTTCGGAGAACCTGAACAGTATTTGAATAGCATAACTGGAACGATTCGTTATTTTGGCGATGATTTTGATGGCGATGAGGAAAGTGAAGAATGCGGAAGGCTTTGGGCGCTCTTTGTTAATTTCGGAGAAGCCTTAAATGACGGCGTTTCGCGGCTTGATGTTCTTGATAGTTTTGATGATGAGTTTATGGAATGCACAGGACTCTTTAACACAAAGTTGAGAACTGATTCGTACCTAACCAAAGCGACTCAAGATATCTTATTATTGCAAACCCCGGGCTTCTTTTCGCTACTATATGATAATTTCGTCTATGTCAAACGATTGGAAATTGTTGCTTCTCATCGCGGCAAACGGCTTGGCGCCTATTTTTTGAATTTAGCTTTGGAATACTTGGCGCGAACCTTACCAATTGATTTTTTCGCCATGAAGCCTTTTCCATTGCAGTCGCAGGCAACAGACCTGACGGAAAAGGATATTTGGAAGACGCGGCTTGCGCTTGATCAACTTGAGCCAAATCACCAGAAGGCAATGCGAAAACTACGTGAACTCTACAGCGAACTGGGCTTTGAGTTGGTACGCGGGACGAAGCTAATGATTTGCAGTACAGAATGCTTCAAATAAGAGGCAAGCAAATTTTATGACAAAGCGCAAAAAGGCAACGGAAACATCTTTATCATTGGTTGATTATGAAGCGGCATTGTCCGATTTTGTTGAACTGCTGGAAGCATCGCGTCGCGCATCGGCTCGCGTGGTCAATTCAATTATGACTGCCACTTATTGGGAAATCGGGCGGCGCATTGTTGAAATTGAACAGCAGGGCAAAGAACGAAGCGATTACTATGGTGAAGAAATTGTTGAGCGATTGAGCAAAGATTTGACGGAACGATTTGGGCGCGGCTTCAAACGTAGAAATCTTTTTCAGATGCGGCAGTTTTATCTGGCATATCCTAAGATTGTCCAGTCACTGTCTGGACAAAGTATAGAGATTGTGCAGACACTGTCTGCACAATCTTCTGCAAAGAAATCGCAGACAGTGTCTGCGAAATTCGATTTCCGTGAAATTGCCAGTCAGTTTCCGCTGTCGTGGTCGCATTATGTCAAACTTCTCGCGGTTAAAGATGCGAAGGCGCGGTCTTTTTATGAAGCGGAAGCCTTGCGCGGCGGCTGGTCGGTGCGCCAACCCGATAGGCAAATCAACCCGATGTTTTATCAACGCGCTTTGCTCTCCAAAAACAAAACCGCGATGCTCAAACAAGGCGAGAAAGCCAAGCCGGAAGATGCCGTTTCTGCCGATGAAGAAATCCGAGACCCGCTTGTTCTGGAGTTTCTGAACCTCAAAGATGAAGACTCGGAGAGCGAACTGGAAGCGGCAATTATCGAACATCTGGAAAAATTTTTACTCGAATCGGGCGCGGATTTCGCTTTCGTCGGGCGGCAGAAACGGTTGCGCGTTGATGGTGAATGGTATCGTGTTGACTTGGTTTTCTATCATCGCCGTTTGCGCTGTCTGATTTTGATTGATCTCAAACCCGGCAAATTGACTCACGCCGATATTGGGCAAATGCACCTCTACTGCAATTATGCAAAAGAGAACTGGACGCTCGCAGAAGAGAATCCGCCTGTCGGTTTGATTCTCTGCGCGTATAAAGGCGCAAGCCTCGCCCGTTATGCACTGGAAGGCTTGGCGAACAAGATTTTAGCCAGAGAGTATCGAACCATTTTACCTGATGAAGAAACCTTACAAGCCGAATTAGAGAAAGCCAGACGGCGTTTATCAGGCGCAAGTTGACGCCGAAAAAACGGGCGCGAACCTGATTAGAAGATTCGCGCCGTTATGGTTTGTAAAGAATGAAACTTCAGTACTTCACCTTACGCAGTGTGAGGAAACAGATAGTTATTTAGTCCCGGAGGGACGACCTAAAATAGCCCGCCCGCTTTAGCGCCGGGAACCGGCAAGCCGATCTTCAAAGTCCCGTAGGGACGGCTGAATTGCTCTGTTGCCAAGCGGCTTCAGTCGTCCCTACGGGACTTGTCGGAGATGCCGTTCTACACCCAAGCGATAAATCGCTGGGCTATTTTAGGTCGTCCCTCCGGGACTAAAGCAGAGGTCCTGGTTCTCAGGCTGCGTAACTTGAGTTCAGTAACTCGGAACGCTTATTGTTGCGGTCCGCCTTCAAGCCGACGCTGGCTCAGGTCGCGCTGACGTTCGGGATAGCGCACCATCACCACGCCTTTTTCTTCGGGTTGGTCGAAGGCTTCCGGGTGCAGATAGGAGCCGCGCTCTTTGTTGGGTTTCATCTCTTCAACGAGGATGCGGTTCTTGTTTGCCCAGGAGTCGTGACGAATGCCGGTGACTTGCCAACTGACTTCGACACCGGGCGCATTGGTCTGAATCACAAAGCGATTGCCTTTGACCTTTTCGGCAACAATGGCTTGCGCGAATGTGCCGACAACCGTGAGTTGATAACGGAAATCCTTGTTTAAGGCTTCAAACCAATCGGGCAATTCGACCACCGCTTTGCCATCCCTGTCGGTGACGATGTTGCCGTTGTAAATGTTCATCATGTCGGGCGATTCGACGAACGAATGCGACAGGTACTTGTTTTCCGGGTCGAGCGGATGATCTATCTTGAACGAGCCGCCGGATTTTGAGAGAGTTCCCAAAACCTCGACATCGCCAAGAAAGCGTCCGGCTTTGCCTACGGTTGCGCCATTGCTAGCCCTGCCGAAAAAGCCAATGATGCCAGTGCCACCTTCATTGCCAGCGCCGGAAGCCGCGCCGCCTTCGCCCTCAACGCCTCTGCCGCCGTCGCTGTTACTGCCTGTGCCATTGCCGCCGACGCCAACCACGCCGCCACCGCCCCTGCGGTCAGCGGCGCTGCTGTCACCGCCAGCGCCAACCACGCCCGCGCCGCCGAAAGTCGTGGCGCTATTGCCGCCCTTCGCCCGTATGGCATCGCCGCTGTTGCCTGTACTCTCGGCTCTGAGAACGGGCGAAGCGGTTGCGGTTAAATTCAATGGAACGGCAACGCCTAATGGGCTCGCTGTTGTACCATTGCCGGTGAGCGTCGTGTCACGGGCAACATTGGTCAGCGCGTTCGTCGCTGCTATGGTAAGTGTGTTGCCCGACGGCGTGATGGTGATGTTGGCTCCCGCCGCAACATTCACGTTATCAAACAAGCCGTTCAAGCTGCGAACGACTGTGCCGTTGGCAATCTTCGCTGCCGTCACCGCATTATTGGCTAATTGAGTTGTATTGACGCCGCCCGGCGCGATACCCAAAGGACTCGCCGCCGTGCCATTGCCAGTCAGGGTCGCATCGTGAAAGACCGAAGAGATTGCTGCTGTGGTCTGTATCGTGCCATCGGGGAATTTGTAACCGCCGAGGGTCGTTTCAATCATTCCGCGTACCGTCAAGGGCGAGGTCGGCGTCGTTGTGCCGATGCCGATTTTGCCGAACTTGTCTTCGGTGATGACGGAATTGCCAATCGTAAAGCTGATGCCATCAAAGCCCGTCCATTTGGTTATCTGTCCGGCATTGCCGCCGCCGGTAATAGTGGTACCGGCAGCAGCTTTTTGGTTAGGGGTTGCGGTGGGGCGTGGTTGTTGCGCCAGCGTTGAGGCTGCCAACAGGGTTGCCAACACCAGAATTGCCATGAGTTTGTTGTAGATTCGCATTGTGTATTTCTCCTTGTTCATTAGTGTTATTGTTGTGCATCAGTTACGAGTGGCAATAACTTCTTTGTACTCAGCACTGATGCGTGTCGCGGCGTCGGTGATGCTGTTCTGCTGTGTCGCTTTTCCTTGAAGCAGAACCAGATGATGCCGATAAGGTAAATCACCAAACCGGCGATGGCGCATAAGACCGTGAGCATGACAATCAATTCGATCATCGCCATCAGACTGCGTTGCATACTTTCGGTCGTTGCGTTCCAGAATTCGTTTCCCATAGTTCCTCTGTTGTATCGTTGCTTCGACTTTGAACCGCGATTGTGAAAACCAAAGCGGCTTCACAGACTTATCGCGGAACCGAAGTACGAGGTCTGTTGATTGACTTTCCGGCGGCGATTTCCGGCGATTTGCCTTTGCCTGCTCGCAGAGGCAGGATCATCGGCACTTGCTGGCGATACCGCCGGTAAGCATCGCCGTAAAACCCGATTAAATCGCGTTCTTCAAATTGAATTGCCACGAAGATATAAGCTGTCGTCGCCACAGCAAAAACCAGATGGGCGGCGGTCATGTGCGGGGTAGCCCAGAAGATGCACAGCCAGCTTAGATAAATCGGATGGCGAACCTGGCGGTACAACCATGGAGTTTTGAAATTGAGCATCGGAGTCTGCTGACCGCGAAGGTAATACCAGACCTGTCGCAACCCGAATAGATCGAAGTGGTCAATCACAAATGTAGAAATGAGCAGCAGCAGCCAGCCGAAGAAGTACAACCCCTGAATCGCCCAGCGTCCTGCCTGATTTTCGACGCTCCAAATCACGCCGCCCATTGGCTGCCATTGCCAGAACAACAGCAACAGCGCGAGGCTGGAAAAGAGTATATAGGTGCTGCGTTCTACCGGCTCAGGCACAATTCGAGTCCAGGCGCGTTTGAACCACTGCCGCGCCATCAGGCTGTGCTGCACGGCGAAAAGACCGAGCAGGCAGGAGTTGATCAATAAAGCGGAAGCCAGCGAAACCTGCGTGCCGGAGTCAATAGCTTTGGGAACGATCAGATTGCCGACGAACCCAATGGCATAAAGAAAGGTTGCGAAGAAGATCAGATAACAGACCACTCCGTAAACAAAAGCTGAAATTCGTTTGAGCATAACAATATCCTCCAAAATTCGTTGGGTGTTCCGTCTACAGGCAACAGGATGCTGATGACCCCTTACGCCTGTAAGCAGGTTATTCATTTATTGAAATGAAGCGGTGAATCAATTGCGGCAGACGCGGGAAGTAGCAGCAACTCGAAAGTACCAAAAAGCTGCCGGTTCTTCCCGGTCTGTGCGGTGTAACAGCATTACTTAGTGGCGCGATAGAAGTAATACTCCGTCGTATACGGCACTTCTGCGACTGTGCCGATAGATGCGCCGGGAGCCGTAGGCGCTAAACCCCCTACTGTGTTGACGCGCTGAATATACGTCACCGAGCTAAAGATGTCGGAACCCTCATTGGAAGCTGCCTTGAGCAATAACCAGAGAATGGCGGTTGCGTCGGGCGAACAGGATGCCACACGGGCTGCCACGACTTTGCCGCCGGTATTGCCTTCCCAAGTGGGACCGGCGTAATGAATCCCAACCTTTTCGTGATAGTTAGCATCGGCGTACAAAGTTGCCACCGGCTCAACAAAGCTCCAGTTGACGCCGTTCCAACGGTAAATCTGCACACCCACTGCGTATACACGGAATGCCAGTCTATTTTCGCGTGGCACCTCCAGGCTGTCGCAGAGAGGCGAGGGCAAAGTCGGTGTCTGAGGGAGATAGATTGACTGGGCTGTTGCCGAAATAGATGTGACTCCGAAGATCATGAGCAGCAAAATAAGCCCGATGCGGCGTTTTATTTTCATAGTATTCATTGGTTTCTCCTTAAATAGTTGAATTTGTCGGTTTCAGTTTGTGTTATGTGGCAGATTGCGAGGCGAGCGTATCGCCTCATCAAAGCCACTCCTTATTGCCAGAGAGCCATCTGACAACGAAGCGAGCAAGCAATCGGAAATCTACCCTATGCATTGACGCGGTTGCATAACTTTGAGAAAGATGTAGTTGGCAACATTGCGCCCGATAGATTGACCGGCAACATTGTCAAAGCGGAAATGAATGCCGCCAAAAATGCGGCTGTTGGCTTCCTCATCTGCCATCGCAGTAAATCCGGCATAGGAGCGCGTCGCCCCGCCAGCGCCTTCCCAGGTATGGTCGAAGCGAATGTCATCACGTCCGAAAAAGAGCGCCAGAATGGTTGATTGTGACGTGCCAATCGCAGCATTGTTGCCCGCGTAACTTGGATACGGCGGATTGCCAAGCAGCGATAGCCATGCGGCATCCGGCGCAGTGTCCGGGTTGCCGTCCTCGTCGGCGCGACGAATTGCCGTGGCCGGACGCCACAATCCATGCACAAATTTGCTGGCGAACGTGGTTTGCAGGGCGTCATGCAAGGCGAAGTTGGTAAGCGCGAACAAGCGGGCTTTTTCGACGATAGTGATGCCGCGAGCCTGCGCCACTGTGCGGGCAACATTATTCCAGACGAAGAGAAAGTTGGTCGGCGTGTTGACATTCGCCCAGAGCCGCGCCACTTGAGTTTGGTCGGTGGTGCGCGTTGTGCTGTCGGATTTGCCAATCTCTTTGACTTCGTTAAAGGAGGCAGTATATTCGGCGCTGGTCATCGCTGGTGGCGGATTCGGGGCAAATTGAGTACCGGACGTGATGCCAAACGGTACAACCGCGCCATAATGGGTAAAGGTGGCGGCAGCATTGGCGGGCGGCGTTGGCTGCCAGTTACCGGGAGTTGCAGGCAACGAGTAAGCGGGCGGCGTCACCATCCAACCGTCGTTGGCGCGAGCCGCCAGCAATTTCTCGGCAACAATCTGCCCGACGCGGATGCCTTTTCGCGCCCGGTTTTCGTCAATGCCTGCAAGTGACGCGGTTAATTCAGTAGCGAATACCGGCAGACGAGTCGGGTACAAAGCGACCAAGACATCATGCGCGGCTTGCGCGGCAGCCGCTTCGATGGAAGCCCTTTTTGATCCCGGTACATCGCTTAAATAAGGCGTATACGTGCCATCAATCGAATTGACGGCATCGAACATGGCGGCGTGCATCATGGCATAGCTTCGCACCGGCATAATCGTCGCCGGATGCACTCCGGGTGTGCTGAGGGTTTCGCGCAAGACGCGATTCCATTGCACGATGACATCTTCTGCCGCTGCCGGTAAGTTGGCTGCGGGATTGTCCTGCGCCCAGGGGTGTATCTGTGTGGCAAGTAAAATTGCCATTGCCAACAGATAATGGATCAATAGTTTGTAATTCATTTTTTTGTTTCTCCTTCTGTTTTCTTGCCGCTTACAGGAAGCGGCGGCTGTTTTAATTATTCATTGTCGCTCTCCGAGGAAGAGCCTGATTCTTGAAGCTGATGAGCCGGTTTATCGCTATCCGGCATATCAATCACCAACTCATTACGTTCCGGCTGATAACCGAGCAGCGATTCGAGGCAGACCAATAGCAGCCCCTCAACCGTTTCCGTGAAGTGAACCGCGCCGCTTTCGACGCGGTGATAGACTTCGCGGGAACTCAGTCCGCAGATAATCGCCGCCTGTCCGGGAGTGAACATCTGCACCTCTCTGCCGCACGCTTCGCATAAAGCGGTGAGCGCCCGACTCGATTTAATGGAAATGCTGCGCTCGCTCTTTAAGGTGATTTCCACTCGTTGCTCTTTCTTCACATGACCTCCGGCTGTATGTCGCAACCTTCCGGTCAAAGCGGCAAATGTCGCCGCCCTGAGCTATCCGGTTGCTCCGACTTATAGGTTTCCCTTACAATGAGTGCGGCTGTTGGCTGGCTCCGTCAGGGCGTCAATTCATTGCCTCATTGCGTTGGAGAACATACTTCGGGAGAGGGAAGAAAGTAATTAGAGAATTGCTAAAATCTTTTCAAAACGCTTCTCAAAGAAGTTCTCAAAGACTTTCTCAAAGCGGTTATGTCACAGCAGATAAAGCACTTCTACGAATTTGGCGAGTTTCGTATCGATGTGACGAAACGGCGATTGCTGCGCGGCGGCGAGGTTGTTTCGCTGACCCCAAAGGCGTTTGATGTGCTGTTGGCGCTTGCCGAACAGAGCGGCAGGATGATTGAGAAAGATGAATTGATGCAAAAGGTTTGGCCCAATACGGCGGTCGAAGAGAACAACCTGACGCAGAACATCTACACCTTGCGGAAAATCTTTGGCGAGAGCCGCAACGACAGCCGCTATATCGCCACCGTTCCCGGCTTGGGCTATCGTTTCGTGGCGGAAGTCCGGCGCATCCCTTTCAATGATGAAGAGGTGACGATTCAGGAGAAGACCGAAGCGCGTATCGTCCTTGCGGAAACTCTCGTAGAGGATAATGGCGAGTTGTGGTCAAGTCCCGTGCTGCCGGTAGCGGTGACGCCGCCGCTTTTGCCAGCGCCAACAAAGCCGCACCGAATCAACAAGAAAGTTGCGGGGTCGCTTGCCGCTTTGGCAATCCTGCTTGTAATGGCAACGACCTATATTAGCAGTAAGTATTGGCGCACAACGCCGCCGCCGGAGCCATTCCGGGAACTGTCGGTCAATCAACTGACCCGCACCGGCACGACAGCGTGTACCGCCATTTCGCCAGACGGCAAACATATCGTCTACAGCGTCAGGGAAGCTGACCGCGAAAGCTTATGGATGCGACAACTTGCCACCGGCAGCGCCCAGCAGATTGTGTCGCCGGAAGAAGCGACTTATCAAAAGCTGACCTTTTCGCATGACGGCAATTACCTCTATTTTGTGAAACGCAAATTGGGCGACCACGACAATGTGTTGTACAAGATGGCGGCTCTCGGTGGCATTCCGACGCAACTGTATGCCGGGATCGAACCGTTTATTGCGCTGTCACCCGATGACCGACAACTTACCTTTACCCGGCATTCGGCAAGCGAAAGCCTATTGATCGTTGCCAATGCCGACGGCAGTGAAGAACGCCAGCTTGCCGCCCGCCCCCTCACCGACTATTTCAAAGTTCCGACGTGGTCGCCGGATGGCAAACTGATTGCCTGTTCAACCGGCAGCGGCGACGGCATACAGAGCAGTTTGGTTGGCGTGAGTCTCGAAGACGGTAAGCAGAAACCACTCACGGCTGCAAAATGGTCATGGACACGGTGGGCGGAATGGCTCGCCGATGGCAGCGGTCTGTTGTTGACGGCTCGGGATCTCCCCCAGCAACCGATACAAATTTGGTATATCTCCTACCCGGAAGGCGAAGCGCGAAGGGTTACGAACGACTCAAAAGACTATTACAGCCTGAGCCTGACGGCGGATTCCAAAACTCTTGCCGCCACCCAGACGCAACTGCTGTCGGAAATCTGGGTGACCTCGCTTGATAATAGCAGCGCGGCGAAAAAGCTCACCTTCGGAACCGGCTACTATAGTGACGTGTGCTTTGCTGCCGATGGGCGGATCGTTTATTCGTCGCTGGAAAGCGGCAATGCGGACCTCTGGCGCATGAATGCCGATGGCACACAGAAGCAACAACTGACTACGGCAGCCAGCGTTGACACGCATCAAACGGTTTCACGCGATGGGCGCTACATTGTCTTTGCATCCGACCGTGCCGGCGCATTCAACATCTGGCGGATGAATAGCGATGGCAGCCATCCGCTGCGCTTGACTTCGGGAAGCGGGGAAAAATATCCGCAGTGTTCGCTGGACGGCAAATGGGTGATTTATAACTCGGTGGTTTCGGAAGATAGCCTGTACGGGTTGTGGAAAGTGCCAATCGAAGGCGGGCAGCCGGTTTTAGTAAGCAGTCAATCGCATCATCCGGCAGTTTCTCCTGATGGCAAGCGCATCGCTTATTTCGACCGCGATCAACTCAGCAGGATTCGTCATAAGATCATGATTATCTCTTTTGCAAGCGCACAGCCGGAGCAGGTTGTCAATCTGCCGCCGGATATGCCCTTAGTGCCTGAGGTGCGCTGGACAGCCGATAGTCAGGCGCTGTTGTATGCCGCTGAACATCAAGGCGTCTCGGATATCTGGATGCAACCGCTTGACGGCAAACCTGCTAAACAGCTTACGAACCTCAAAATGGAAGGCAGATTGATATTCGACGTATCGCCGGATGGCAAACGCCTGGTGCTGACACGACGATTGTGGACGTTTGATCTTGTCTTACTGAGCAATTTTCGGTCAGAGTAAGGCGCGTTCCTTCGTCCTGGCTTTTGGATATTAATCTTTCGCTGAGGCAGAGAATAATGAGATACCTGTTAGGGTTATTGGTGATTTTGCTCCCGGTGTCAATAGCGCCGGGCGGGGAACTGCCTAAACCACTGCCGAATACCTATATTCATGACTTTGCCGGAGTGCTTTCTCAAGAAGCCAAGCAGGCATTACAAAAGCAGGCGCAATACCTAAAGGACAGTCTCGATACGGAAATTGCGGCGGTGACGCTCGACACTCTGAACGGCGAAGAAGTCTTTGACTATTCGCTGAAGCTGGCGAATCAATGGGGCATTGGCTCAAAAGATAATGAGGTGCGCGGCGTTATGCTATTGCTTGTGGTTAAAGACCGCAAGGTTTCTATTCGCACCTCGCGCCACATCGAAGGGCAATTGAATGATGGCATAACCGGAGCCATCAGCCGCGAGATGGGCGACTATTTCAAGAAAGGCGATTTCGGCGGCGGACTGGCGCTTGGCTTGACAAAGATAAGCGACCGGCTGACGGAAACCCGTAATGATGCACAGACGGTAATTGCTAACGGCAAGAAGTCGTATTGGTGGCTCTGGCTGCTGCTGGCGGCTGGCGTTGGCATCGGCGGCATAAGCCTTTATGTCGTCAGAAAACGCCGACAAGAACGCGCCAGAGCTGAAGAACGACGACAACAAACAGAACGCAATCGCGCCGCTTACTTCAAAACTGCGCCGGTTGCTCAAACCGGCAGAAAGAAGAAAGAGAAGAAGCCAAAGCCGAAGCCGGAAAAACCACCAACTAAACATCAACTGAAAGCCGCCAAAGCGAAATCACAATCTTCGCAGTCTTCCGCCAGCCAATCCTCAAGCTATGATAGTTCCGGCAGTTCCTCGTCAACTTATGACAGTTCTTCAAGCTCCTCAAGTTCCTCGTCAAGTTATGATAACGATTACAGCTCTTCGCCTTCTTATTCGCCGGGCGATTCCGGGTCAAGTTATAGCGGCGGCTCGGACTTTGGCGGCGGCGGCAGCGATTCAAGCTGGTAAAGGCAATCCGCTAAATGATTGATTTCACTACGGCATACCTTTTGCTCGAAACAGCTTGTTACCAGAAGATGAACCGGATTCTGCCCCATTACCATACATTCTGAGACTTATCGTGCAATCGTTGAGAACAAAGATATTGATTGTCGAGGACGACGACAATTCCCGCGAGATGCTGAAAATTTTGCTGGAAGGGCAAGGCTATACGATTTTTTGCGCCGGCGAAGGCAGCGAAGGCTTCCATATGGCAAAGGATGAGCAGCCGGATTTGATTATCACCGATTTGATGATGCCGGGAGTTGACGGCTTCGGCTTGATTCGCCGCTTACGTCAGGAAGTGACGACGGCGGCGATTCCGGTAATTGTCTTTACCGCTTATGCCGATGTCGAGAAACCGGCGGCGCGACAACTGGGAGCCAATGACATCGCTTACAAACCAATTCAGGTTGATAAACTCTTTGCTATGATCTCCCAATGGCTGATGCCGCACTGAAATGACTCACCTTACGCGGCGCAGAGACAAGCGACAACTTTCAAGAGCCGGCGTTAGAATTCAACCTGCAAGTTGGTCGTAGATTAACCAGCCGCCCCTTACGGATAACGACGACGGCTTATTATACAGAAACTAAGCAGCGCGAGTGTCGCCGGCAACCACAACCTTCACCGCCTCACGCTATGACCAACCTGAAGGTTGAACTCTAACACCCGTCGCCGAGCGTTTCTGTTGCTTGCTGCGTAAGGTGAATGAAACAATCGCTTCTGCTGCGGCAGCAAGGTAGATAAATTTTCTTTATCTTGCTGCACGGGTTATTGAGTCCGCAAAGCCGTCATCGGGTTTACTTTTGTCGCTCGTCTTGCGGGAACATAACAAGCTAAGAGCGCCACGCCTGCCAAAATCAACGATAGGGCGAAGAAGGTCAGCGGGTCGGTGGCGCTTACATTGAAGAGCAGGTTTGCCATGAGGCGAGTGAGCCAAAAGGCGGCAAGCAAGCCAATTACCAAACCGGCAGCAACAATTATCATGCCCTGCCTCAGAATGAGACGCAGCACATCCCGTTGACTGGCTCCCAGTGCCATGCGAATGCCTAGCTCCTGTTGGCGTTGCGAAACGCCATAAGAGATAACGCCATAGATGCCAATAAACGCCATCACCATTGCTATACCGGCAAAGAGAATCAACAGCAACATGGCAAATCGCCGCGTGCCGATGGACTCGGCGAGTAACTCCTGTATGGTTTGCACCTGATAGACCGGCTGATCTTTATCTACCTCTTGAATGCGTTGCTGAATGGCGCTGAGCAGGGCTTTCGGCTCGCCGGTTGTGCGAATCACCAGATTCATTCGTCTGTAGCGCGAAGCCATCTGCGAGAGCGAAAAATAGACTTCCGGTCTGGTTTCTGCGTCCAGCGTCCCCTGCGCCGAATCGGCGACAACGCCTTTGATGGTAAACCAAGGAGACTTAGAATCGGCATTGCCAATCTTCAAGCGTTTGCCGATAACATCTTCATTGAGCCAGTAGCGATTTGCCATCGTGCGATTAATGAGAACCACCGGCGTCACATCTGCCGCTTCCGCAAATGACTCTCCGGCAAAAAAGGGAATGCCCATAACGCTGAAGTAGTCGCTGCTCACGGTGCGCGTGTCAATGCTTGGGGTGCGTAAGTCAACGGGGACGGCTTCGCTTTCTACAGTAAGTGCCCAGTCTTCTGTGAAGACAAATGGCATATGCGAAGCCACCGCCACGCCTTCAACCCCTGGCGTCGTTTTCACTTTTTCAATCACTTGTTGAAAGAAGGGAGCCATCTGTTTGCCGCCATCGGATTTTGCCGGAGAGCGATTGACGCGCATGGTCATCAAATTGTCGGTTCTGAAACCGGGGTCAACATTGGTCAGGCGGGAAAAACTGCGAATCATCAGCCCTGCCATAACCAACAGAATTAAAGAGAGACTGACTTCCGCCATGACCAACAAGTTTTGCGTGCGGCGGTGGCGCTGTCCGGCGGTGCTGCGTTGCGCTCCGGTCTGCATCGCCTGTTGCAGGTTACCGCCGGAAGTTCGCAAGGCAGGTAACAAGCCGAACAGCACCGCCGTCGCCAAAGTTATCAGCAGCGAAAATAGCAGGACGCGGCTATTTACAGGAATTTCAAGACCGGGCGGAAAGGTTCCCGACGGAGCCATCGCTACCAATGCGCCGGTTCCCCAAAAGGCGAGTAACAAGCCCAACGCGCCACCGACGAAAGCCAGCAGCAGGCTTTCCATCAGTAGTTGCCGCAGAAGGCGAGCGCGACCCGCGCCGAGCGCCTGCCGGATAGCAAGTTCATGCGAACGGCTGGTGGCTTGCGCCAGCAGCAGATTGGCGATATTGGCGCAGGCAATCAACAGCACCAAGCCGACTGCCGCAAACAGAATGAAGAGGGCGGTTTGCAAAGGACCGTAATAAAATTCGCTGATGGGTTGCAGATGGTAGGTACGATTTTCGTAGTCCGGGTTGGCGCTGGCAAAATCCCGTTCCTGTTGCCGCGCCAGAATTTCGAGTTCGGAGGCTGCCTGCGCTGTGGAAGTTCCTGATTTGAGTCGCGCAAGAACGGCAAACGCCCGACCGGAACGCCCCAGTTGATGTAAGTGCATCGGGAAAGGAAACCAGGCATCGCCGCCGTCAAATTGAAAGTTCGGCGGCATAACGCCGATGATGGTATACGGCTCATCATCAAGCGCAATGCGTTGTCCGATGACATTCGTATCACCGGCAAAGCGTCGTTGCCAGAGGGCATGGCTGATAACCAACACTCGCGCCGCGCTGTCGCCTACCTCTTCGGGGCGAATCGTGCGTCCTAAAATCGGCTCAATGCCCAATAACGAGAAGAAGTCGCTTGAGACTTTCGCCGCCGCCACACGCTCCGCTTGTTCTGAACCGGTGAGGTTGCGGCTGACCGATTCCCAGGCGGCGATGCGTTCAAATGCCTGAATTTGAGCCAGTTCAGCATACTCCGGTCCCGAAGCGCGAAACTGATCCTTGACACCGATTTTCGGCAGGCTTTGACGAAGCAGATAAATCCTCGACGAATCGGAGAAGGGGAACGGATTGAGAACGAAGATATTAAAGATACTGAAAATGGCGCTGGTGGCTCCGCTGCCGAGAGCCAGTGTGAGAACGGCAACCGCCGTAAATCCCGGTCGTTTGCGTAACATCCGTGCGCCGTAGCGCAAATCCTGTGCGATGGTTTCGAGTAACTGTCCCATTCTAACCTCCCGTACTTGCTCTTTAACCTGTTCAACGCCGCCCATCTCAAGCACTGCCAGCCGCCGCGCCACCTCTGGCTCGAGCCCCTGACGAATCTTGGCGTCAATCAGCATCTCCAGATAGGTTTGCACCTCTTCAGCGAGTTCTTTTTCGACTTGCTCTTTGCGAAAGAGATTCCGCCAGAGGCTGAGTAACCGAGACCATAGCGCCATGATAACTTCTCCTTATGTCGCTTTGAGGGCGTTGGCAATTGCCAGCGAGATTCGCTGCCAGTCTTCCATCTCCGTAGTAAGCTGCCGCTCGCCCGCTTTGGTTAAGCGATAGTATTTTGCACGGCGATTGTTTTCCGATTCGCCCCAGGTGGATTTCAGCCAGCCCGCCTGCTCCATGCGATGTAAAGCGGGAAACAGGGAACCGGGCTTAACGTGAAATGTGCCTCGCGTCAGTTGCTCAATGCGAGAGGAAACGCCCAGCCCATGCAAAGGTCCCAGCGCCAGAGCTTTCAAGACCAACAAATCGAGTGTGCCTTGCAACAAATCAGTCCTTTTTTCTTTCACCCCGTCTGCTCCTATAGAATATCTATAGGGGGAGTGTACACCTCCTCCTATAGAATGTCAATAGGAGTCATAAAAATCGGTAGAATTGAGTCGAGGAGTAAACGGAAAGAAGTGAGCGCATACTAATGTTCAGAGTGACGCCTTGAGGCGTGATGCCTGTGACGCATCACGCCTCAAGGCGTCACTCTGAACTCAACCGCCATGGTTGCCAATATACTTAGTTGAAGAGCGGCGCTTACGCAATGGCAATTACAATCAGGGTGGCGTCATCCGTAAAATTGCCGCCACTGAAGTCAGTTACGGTTGCCAGGATGGTTTCTTGTAACTGTGCCGCCGATTGGCTGCGGTATTCGATAAGCAAGTCGAGCAGACGGGCTTCGCCGAATTCTTCACCCTCTTTACTCAGAACTTCAGTGACCCCATCAGTAAAGAGCAGAAGCCGATCACCGGCGCAATAGGTAATCGCTTGCTGCTCGTAAGCCCATCCGGGAAAGGGTCCCAAAAGTGTACCGCCGCAATCAAGCCTACTGGCGGAGCCGTCTTGATGTACGAGCATAGCGGCATTATGACCGGCGTTGGCATAGACCAGTTTGCCGCTTGCTGTATCAATCAGGCAATAAAAGAAGGTAATGAACTTATTTTCCGCTGTGTTGGTAGAGATGATGCCGTTGACTCTTTCGCAAAGGTCGGCAGGCGATAGTGTTGCCGATGCGAAGGATTTTACTGCTGCCTGCACATTCGACATCAGCAACGCGGCGGGCATTCCTTTACCCGATACATCGGCAATGCAGAGAGCGATTTGGTTATCGTTGAATTTCAGAACATCGAAATAATCGCCGCTTACGGCTGCCGCCGGTCGCCATGCGGTGGCAATCTCGATGCCGGGAATTTGCGGAATGGCGGCGGGCAATAAGCCGCGTTGAATGTTGCGGGCTTCGGCAAGTTCGTTCTCCTGCCCGCGCACTTGTAAGGCATTCATCGCTGCGCCAAGTTGCGCGGCAATGGCTTCCAGAAACTTCACCTCATCAGCATCAAAGGCAGCACGGTCAACTTTACCGGAAAGGCTGACGAAGCCAAGCAAATCATCCTTGACCCAAATTGGTACAATTAATTGACTGCCAAGGTTGTCGAGTTTGCTCTTTTCTTCATCGGGCAGCGTGACGACAGGCGGCGCAAAAGGCGCATCCGTGAAGGACAGCAACTGACTTGAGGCGGCAAACGTAATGTCCCTTACGGCTTCTTTGCTGATACCAACTGTGGCGGTTGGGCAGAAGCCTTGCTCACACAAGGCTTTGGTGAAGATAACGACGGCGCGACTTTGCAAGACTTGTTGCAATCGCTCGGCGGCAAGCCTAAGCAGACTTTTGAGGTCGGCAGATTGGCGAAGTTGAACGCCAATCTTTTTACTCTCGGCTTTCAGGTATTGAAGGCGGCGCAATAATCTGCCGGCTTCAATCTGGGTGCGAAGCGTGTTGATCAGGCGATGATTTTCCCAGGGCTTCAAGACGAAATCCCGAACGCCGCGCCGCATCGCCTCGACAGCAAGTTCGACGCTGCCCCACGCGGTCATGACGACTATCGGCAGCGAGCTATCAAGCGCCTGAACGTGAGTCAATAGATCGAGTCCTTCCTGTCCCGAAGTAGTGTCACGGGCATAGTTCATATCCATCAGCAGAATGTCGAAATAGTTGGACTGAAGCGCATCAAGCGCCGCCGCCGGAGTGGTCACAGCTTCGGTGTGAAAGCCCTCGCTTTTCAATAACAACCCAAGCGCCTCCAAAACGTCGGGCTGATCGTCAATGATGAGAGTGCGCGGCATTGGACAATCTATATAGCTCATAACGCTGGTCTATAACCAAATTCCGTGCCAATCTTTAGTCATAGGTGCAAACGCTGAAATGATTGCGATTATCTTTGGGTTGATGAGACAGGGAAGCCATGTAAGGTGTTCACTTTCGGGCATTGTTTTCCCAAAACCGTAGACTAGGAAAGCTGAATCTCGTTTGCCTCTCAGGATAATTCATTGAGCAATGCTTTAACTGCTTTCAGGTCGGGGCAGTCAAAACCTTCGCTGAACCAACTATAGATAGCAGCGAGCAAAGCGCGGGCGTCTGCTTGCCGGTCGGCATCGCGCCACAAGCGAGCCAGTCTGAGCGTCGCTCGTAGTTCCAGCCATTTCGCGCTCTGTTCCTGCGCCATCGTTATCGCTTGCTCGAAGCAAGCGGCGGCTGCCAGCCTTACATCTTCGCCAAGAGATTCTTCGGCTTCCAATTCCGGGTTTTGGAACGCCTCGGCTGGCTGGTTGAAAGCAGTCGCTTGAAAGTTAATGATGGTATGGTGATCGGCAATGCGCTCTTGATATTCGACTGCCTCATTACTGCTGATTAGCAAATCGCCTTTGATCCGATACAATTCCGCCTCTGAGAAGCCTTCTCTGGTCTGGTCAACAATTCGCAAAGCCTCTGCCAGCGCCTTTTGACCTTCTTCCAGCCGTCCCGCTTTGCCTAATGCCTCAGCCAGTAAGCCGAGATAATTGGCTCGTTGTTGTCTGGTTTCGGCGGCTTGCAGTTCAGTCATTCCGGCTCGCATCTGCCGCACACCGTTTTCTGCCTCGCCCTGCATTGCCGTTGCCCAACCGCGCATGATCTTGCCAATGCCGGCATAATGTGGCAGCCCATGTTCATCGGCATAGAGCAGCATGGTTTCCGCCATTGCGCCGATCTTCTCGTAGTTCTGATGCAGCGTTTCGATGGAAAAAGCAATGGTTAAAACATTGCATATCGCTACCGGGTGGCGCGACTTTTCGGCGACGCGCAGAGCTTCCTGTATCTCTCTTTGAGACTGCTCAGCATAACCAAGATATAACAAGATGCGACCCAGATGCGCGTGATTGAGGACGGCTCCGTAGAGCATGGCGTGAGCCGCGTGGAGCTTATGGTCATATAAAGAGATGGATGGCTCAAGATGTTCTCGTGCGCCGCTAAAGTCACCGAGATATTGCAGACTGAGAGCCAATACCCAATGGGCTTGCACCAGCATGGCGGCATTGGCAAGGCGCTCTGCCGTCTGTAACGCTTGCTCACCAAAACGCCGCGCTTCGTCATATTCGGCTCGCACAACATAGACGATTGACAGCCCGAATTGTACGCGGAAGAGTTGCGGGTCATCTGCCAATTGCTGACAGAGTTCATGGGCTCGCCGGTAGGTTTGCAAGGTATCGGCTGCCGCATATCCTTTAACAGTCATTAGCGATTGACCGATGGTAAGGTAAAACTTCAATTCCTGCCGCGCCCGCTCTTGACTGTCGGGCAACTTGCCGGTCATCTCCAAACCGCGACGACCAAGGGCAATGGCTTCCTGATTGGCGAAGACGCGAGCCGCATTGCGCGAGGCAAGCAAATAATAATCGGAAGCCGGTGACCAATTGCGAGCCGCTTGAAACAACAGCGCCAACTCGGAAGCGACGGCGGTATGCTGCTTGCCTTGATAACCGAGTATGGCTTTGGCAATAGCCGCGCTCAATGAAACGCGACGACTCGGCGTTAGCGAGGCATACAGGACATTCTGATAGAGGACGTGAACAAAGCGATAGCGCAAGGTCAGAGTATAATCGGGAAACTCATCTTCTTTAATAAACTTCACAAAGCCGTAGGTTTGATCGAGCGCCTGCAAGCGTTCCTCGACTTCACCGACATCTATTGCCAATGCCTGCGCGAGGACCGCCGAATCGAATTGATAGCCCTGGGCGCTGGCGGCAACAAGCAGGCGGCGGTCTTCATCGCCGAGTTGCGCGATTTTGCGCTGAATCATGCTGCGGACGGTTTCCGGCAAGTCATCTTCGATTTCCGGTACGGACTGCACCAGCGACCAGTAGCCGCCGTCCTCGCCGATAATCTTTTTATCACGCAGATAGCGAATCACATCCGCCATAAATAATGGGCTGCCTTCGGTCTTGGCGTAGATAAGCGAGGCAAAGGCGGCGGGGAAACGATGATTAGGAAAGGTCAATGCCAGATAGCGTTCAATATCCTGTTTTGTCAAAAACTCAAGCAGGAGTTCCTGACTGATGCCGCGCCCCTGCATATCGAGTTTCAACGACAGAAACGGGTGCTTGTTCAAGAGCATTTCGGACGGGCGATAGGTGGCGATAATCAACACGCGCATGGCGGCGAGCCGGGTTGCCAGATAAGCGATGATGTCAATGGTTGACGCGCCCGCCCAATGCAGATCATCAAAGAAAAGAATCAGCGGATTGTCGCGGGAAATCTCCTCCATAAAGGCGACAAGTTCGCGTTTCATGCGCTCCTGAGAAACAGCGGGCGTTTCCGCGATTGCCCGCTCTACCGAAGAATCCTGCGAGGTGTTGAGTTGCACATACCACGAAGGCGCAAGGGTCTTCATCAGGCGGGCGACAGATTGATTGGCGGGGCTGTGCAGCAAACTATCTAATGCTTCAAGAAAGGGCAGATAGGCTTCGGCTCCTGCCAGTCGCTCGGAGTTTCTGCCGCGAGCAATTTGACAGGTGGGATAATCGCGCAGCACATCGGTAAGGAAATCCTCGACCAGGGTGGTTTTGCCAAGCCCTGCTTCGCCACTAACGCAGAGCATCAACCCATGCCCGGTTCCGGCTTGCTGAAAGGCACGCTTCATCTTGTCGCGCTCCTGCTCTCTGCCGACGGTATGGCGTTGCTGATAAGCAGAGGTTGAAGGAATAGATAAAGCGGGTGAAGCCAACGAGATGGTTTCGCTGCCCGCCATCAACTCTACAGCGACCTCGCTTGCTGTCGGGCGCAGACGCGGATTCTTGTCGAGCATACGCAGAATCAAAAGCTCAAGCGCCGGTGATAAATCGGCATTCAGGCGCGAAGGCGGTTGCGGTTGGTCATAGATAATGGCGTGCAGTAATTTAACCGGTGTGGGAGCGCGGAAAGGTTTTTGTCCCGTGACCATCTCGTAAAAGACCATGCCGAGGGAAAAAATATCGCTGGCGCTGTCAACCGCCTGACCATCCGCCTGTTCGGGTGACATATATGCCGGTGTGCCAACGATGATGCCGGATTGCGTGTGAATCGCCGTATCCGCAGAAGATTCGGATAGCGTCTCTACTTCGGGCGTGTTGAGCCGCGCCAGCCCAAAATCCAGCACTTTCACATAACCATCGTCGCGCAGCATGATGTTTTCCGGTTTAATGTCGCGGTGAATGATGCCCGCCGCGTGCGCGACTGCCAGCGCCGCCGCTACCTGTTTGCCTACAGGCGCGAGCAATTCCGGCGAAAAGTCGGCATTGATGATACTACTCAGGGTGCGCCCCTCGACATACTCCATGGCAATAAAGCGCCGGTCGCCCTCTTCACCGACATCATAAATGGTTATGATGTTCGGGTGGTTGAGCGCCGAAGCGGTCTTTGCCTCCTGCACGAAGCGGCGCAGGCGGGGTTCATCTTTGGTGAATTGTGCGGGCAGAATTTTGAGCGCGACTTTACGATGTAATCGCGTGTCTTCGGCGAGATAAACTTCGCCCATGCCACCTGCGCCGAGCTTGCTGATGATGTTGTAATGAGCGATTAACGGCGAATCCAACGGTGCGTGCCTCCTCATCAATCAGGTCTGCCAACCGTACTATGATAAGCAGGGTTTTGCAATTCCCAAGCCGGGAATGATAACGAAAGGGTGCGGACACTAGGATACCGTTCCGGCTTGAGAAAGGCAATCGGGAAAAGTCAGAAGAGGCGCAGTTGATTGTTTGCCGGTGCGGGAAGCGTATCGAGCGAGACGGCATTCAGTCCCATTTCATTCAGGCGCGAAGCAAACTTTGACTTGCCATATAAGGTGAAGATGCGTTGCGCCCCGCAGTCGAGCGCCATCTTCATCAAGTCGTCATAATCGGCATGGTCGGATAGCGGCAACAGCATATCTACGCCGGAGTAGCGATAAGCGGCGGAAAGACTCATCGCCCAGCCAGTCAGCATAATGACAAAGGAACGCGGCAGATTAGTAATCATCGGTTGTTTGCGGCAATTGGGCGGCGCGAGCAGCACTTTACCGGAGAGATTGCCGCGCTCATACTTTTCATAATGCCCGGAAAATTGCACGCCCAACTCTCGATAAATCTCCGTCACCGCCCAGATTGCGCCATGTAAGGAGAGGCGAAAACCGGCGCGTAGCAACCATTCAATCGCTTCCTGACTTTTGCCGAGCGCGTATGCCAGCACGACAGGCGTGATGCCTTCGCGCAAGGCTCGCGCCACCATCGCGCAGAGTTTTTCCGCCGTTTCCGATTCCGGCGGAAAGCGATATTGCGGCTCGCCAAAGGTCGCTTCCATGATGAGCGTATCGCAGGGGATGACCTCTGCCTGTCCGGCGGTCAGATTCGGGCGCAGTTTGAAATCTCCGGTGTAGACCAGTCGTTCGCCATCGGCTTCAATCAACACTTGCGCCGCGCCGAGGCAATGCCCCGCCGGAAACAGGGTTATGCCGTAGCGCCCGAAATCGCGGCGTTCGCCGAAGCGCAGAATCTCAACGTCAGCCGCGCCGCGCCGGCGGCGAAACAGGCGGGCGGTTTCCGGCGTGGCGATGATAGAGCGATGATTGGCGATGTGGTCGGCGTGGGCGTGCGAGACGATGCAACAATCACGCGCTCCGCCGGCGTCAAGCCAGAGGTCGAGGTTAGGCAGATAGAGACCATTGTTGTAGACGACTTCCAACATTGGCTTGCCCTCTATCGCTCCTCAGCAACCGGCTGACGGATTGCCAGTTGAATCTGCTTTTGCGGGTCGTATTCGGTGGTCAGATACCAGCGACCGATGAACTTCAATACGGCGGTGACGTGTTTGCATTCATACGGCGAACCGTCTTTACTGCGATAGATAAAATCGCCACAGGTGCAGACCAGTCGTTTGTGAAACGGGTCGGCGTAGAGGATATATCTTTCAGTTCCTGATTTTGAAACGGCAACCCAGCCATAGGGTTCGGCTTCGGATACCTGCACTCGTTCGGCGCGGGCGGCGCGTTGTTCGGCGGGGCTGAAGGTTTCAGCACGAATTGCTGATTTACGGGCGTTCATAGCTTCTCATCTGAAAAATAAGATGGGAACAAGGGAAGGGGTTATCGAACAAGCAGAACTAATTGTAGGCGATGAGCAAAGCGGTGACAAGTAACTTTCGTGTGTCATCGTCATCGTCGCCATCTTGTTTTGTTGAAAGGCACAGGCGATAATCTGCACTGGAAAGGAGCATTGAGTATGAGCGTAAAGACGTTGCCCGAAGTTCGCAAAGCCAGCTTCAAATTTGATACATCCAAATCGAGGGAATGGCTGAAAGCGCATCGCCATGAATACATTGGCAAATGGATAGTGCTGGATGGCGACCGCTTGATTGGCGCAGGCGATGACCCGCGCCCGATTGTCGCACAGGCGCGTACCGAAGGCGTACAAGTGCCTTTCGTCAAATACATACGTGATACGTCAGAACCATTTATGGGAGGCTGGATTTGAATAACTGGTCACTGGCTTTCTCTGAGCGTTTTCGTTATGCAGACGATGAAGAAGGAATAACGATTGAAGTCTTTCTTGCCTCAGACCTGACAAATCGCTTTCCTGTGGACGCCAAATTAGACACCGGCAGCACGTTCTGTGTCTTTCAGCCATACTATGCCAGTCTGCTTGGCATAGATTTAGAGAGCGGCGAACCGAAGCGTATTCGCACCGCCACCGGCGCGTTTTCTGCTTATGGTCATGAAGTTACGCTGACCGTAGGCGACCTTGAATGGCAAGCGGTGGTCTATTTTGCAGCCGACGACGCCTTTCCGGTGAATGTGGTCGGGCGCGTCGGTTTTCTTGACCGTTTGCGCGTTGGTCTGGTGGATTACGAGCAACTACTGTATCTAAGCGATTATAATGAGGAGTAAAGTTGTACCTGTTTCATCGCATAAAGGGTGAAGTTGTTCCATACTTGTACGCAGGGAGATGAGTTTGAAGAAGATGCCGAATACGCCGTTGGCGTTGATTATTCTGGATGGTTTTGGTCACTCGGATAAAACGGAAGGCAACGCCATTGCCTTAGCCAAAACGCCGCGCTTTGATGAGTTTTTCGCCAGTTATCCGCATACCTTGATTGATGGCTCCGGGCATTCGGTTGGCTTACCGGAAGGGCAGATGGGCAACAGCGAAGTCGGGCATCTCAATATGGGCGCGGGGCGTATCGTGCGGATGGATATTTCGCGCATTGATTATGCCGTTGAAACGGGTGACTTCTTCCGCAATGAAGTTCTGGTCAATGCCATCGAACACGCCAAAGCGAATCATTCCGCCTTGCATCTGATGGGCTTGGTTTCGTGGGGCGGGGTGCATTCGTGGCAGGAGCATATTTACGCTTTGCTGAAAATGGCGAAGGAACGCGGCGTCGAAAAAGTCTTCGTCCATGCGTTTCTGGATGGACGCGACACCGCGCCCGATTCCGGCGCAGGCTATGTTGCCGAACTCGAAGCCAAAATGCGCGAATTAAATAGCGGGCAACTTGCTTCGGTCATCGGGCGATACTATGCGATGGACAGAGACAAACGCTGGGAGCGAATCGAAAAAGCCTATCGGCTGTTGGTTTACGGCGAAGGTCGCCCCCGACAAAGCGCGGTTCAAGCGATAGGCGAATACTATGCGGAAGGCGTTACCGATGAATTTATGCAGCCGATTGTTTTAGTCGGCGACGATGGCAAGCCGGTGGCGACCATCAAAGATAATAACAGCATCATCTTCTTCAACTTTCGCGCTGACCGCGCCCGCCAGATTACCCGCGCTTTTATGGAAAAAGATTTCGATGGCTTTGATGTCAGCCCTCGCCCGCAAGTCTTTTATACCTGCCTGACCAATTACAGTTATGATTTTCTGTTGCCGGTAGCGTTTGCGCCGGAGCATCACGACGAGATACTGGCAGATGTATTTGCAGAAACCGGCTTACGAAATCTCCGTATTGCCGAAACCGAGAAATATGCTCACGTCACCTTCTTTTTTAATGGCGGGCAGGAGAATGAGTTTTTAGGTGAAAAGCGCATTCTGATTCCTTCGCCGAGAGTTGCCACCTACGATTTGCAGCCGGAGATGAGCGCCTACGAATTGACCGACGCGGTACTACAAGCCATCAACAGCGACGAATTCGACAGCTTTATCATCAACTTTGCGAATGCCGATATGGTCGGACACACGGGCATATTGCCAGCCGCTATTAAAGCCGTCGAAACACTCGATGAATGCGTCGGCAAAGTGGTTGACGCCATCAGAGCAAAGGGTGGAACGGTAATCATCACTGCCGATCACGGCAACGTCGAGCAGATGATGGATTACATCAGCGGGCAGCCGTTTACGGCACACACGACAAATTTAGTGCCCTTGCTGCTGATTGACAGCTATCGCGGCGAACTTCGACAAGGCGGCTCGTTACAGGATGTTGCGCCGACGATGCTGGCGATATTGGGTATCAAACAACCGCCGCAGATGACCGGACAAGATTTGCGCGTGACAACAGAGTAGCGCGAAAAAGGTAGCGCAAACTGTCAGTTTGCGTGATTTGATTGCAGAAGTCATTGCCAAGGAAAAATCACTCGAACCGCAAGACCAATCGCTGAATACTCTGGTTTGCCTCAAGCTGGATGCCGCGCAATGACGCAAACTGACAGGTTACGCTACCTTGTGCCGTTACTTTCCGGTAAGCGATGTAGGTAAATTATTTCGCAGAGGTCTTGACGATATTATACTGACCCAAGCAGGCCAGAGCGCGGGCAAGCGATGTAGGTAAATTATTTCGCAGAGGTCTTGACGTAAAGAAGCAGGCTTCGTATAGTAAACCTTCCCCTTTGAGGGCGGTTAGCTCAGTGGTAGAGCATCGGTCTTACAAACCGGGGGTCACTGGTTCGAGCCCAGTATCGCCCATCGAGATGCTCACCAACCCGGAGCGTTTGAATTTGCGGAGTCGTAGTTCAGTTGGTTAGAACGCCGGCCTGTCACGTCGGAGGTCGCGGGTTCGAGTCCCGTCGGCTCCGCCAATAATTCCAGTAGGTTAGAGTTACTGGACAAGATCGCTGGTCGGCAGAGGGTCAATAACTGTGCCACCAGCGATTTTTTTTGCCTCCGTCCGTATAAACACCATCTTCAGAAGGGTACTTTATGGCAGAGAGCCAACCGCATTCTGCAATGCATCGCAGCGCCCGTGTGCAAGCCTTCCTGACAACCCGCATCCAAGCTATGAGTCAAGGCTTGCTCAAGCCTATTGATGCAGCGTCATTGGGGGCTTTCCGTATTTTATTCGGCGCGATCATGCTCTGGGAGGCGTACCGCTATTACCACTATGACCGCATCTTTCGCTATTATATCCAACCGCAGTTCTGGTTCCCTTACGAATTTTTCCCGTTCCTGTCACCGTTGCCCGGTCACGGTATGTATGATGTTTTTCTGGTGATGGCTTTGTCTGCTACGGGCATTATGCTGGGACTCTTTTATCGGATTTCAGCAATCCTTTTCTTCATCACTTACACCTATGTTTTTTTGCTCGATAAAGCGCAATATAATAACCACTATTATCTGGTTTGTTTAGTCGCCTTTCTGCTGATTTTTGTTGACGCGCATCGGTGGGCGTCTCTGGATCAGAAATGGCGACCTCACGCCCAAGCAGGCGTCATACCTTACTGGCAATTGTTTATTCTGCGGTCGCAACTCTTTCTCGTCTATTTCTTTGGCGGCATCGCCAAAATCAACGCCGATTGGCTGGTTGGCGAACCCATACGCTCGTGGCTGCGGGCACGCTCGCACTATCCGCTTGTCGGACAGACTTTTTTTACTTCCGAGATCGGCGTCGCTTTCTTCGCTTATGGCGGTCTCTTTTTTGACTTAACAATAGGCTTTCTTCTGCTCTGGCGGCGCACCCGGCTGGTGGCTTTTCTCTTCATCCTCTTCTTTAATCTGACCAATAAATGGCTCTTTAATATCGGCATCTTCCCCTACATGATGATTGCCTGCACGATTCTCTTTGTTGAGCCGGATTTTCCGCGCCGGATTTTGCGACGAGCCAGCTTTAGCGTTCCCGAAACCCTGCCCAGCCCTGCTAAATTCTATCGCCCGCTGGTTTTTGGCTTTGTCACGCTTTATCTTGTCGTGCAAATCCTTCTGCCTTTTCGTCATTGGCTATATCGGGGCGAGGTGAGTTGGACGGAGCAGGGACATCGCTTCTCGTGGCACATGAAGCTGCGAAGCAAAAGCGGCAAACTTACGATTACGGTTACCGATCCGCAAACCGGCGAGAGCTGGCAGGACGATCCCAGCGGCAAGTTATCCACCCGCCAACTGAAAAGAATGGAAACCCATCCCGATATGATTCTCTATTATGTGCAACGGCTCAAAAAAGAACTTGAACAAGAGGGCATCAGCAATCCGATCATCAAAGTTGACGCCTTGGTATCACTCAATGGTCGCCCCAGTCAGCAGTTAATTAACTCTGAGGTAAATCTTGCCGAAAAGACGTGGACGGTTTTTTCTTCATCAGATTGGATTATTCCTTTACAGACCACTGTCTCGCCCAAGGTGCATCAGGTAAGCCCTGATGCAGTTGAATAGCCGGATTTCTTGCCATCGGCTTTGCTTCAACCAATCGCTATACGACGACTGATACCGATAGCAAGCGATTCGTGCGTAGAGTTCAGAGTTACGCCTTTAGGCGTGATCTTCACGCCTAAAGGCGTAACTCTGAACTCTACGCACCAAGCAATTGGTATTGGTATTACCATCGGTTTGAAGGCGAGAGAAGGAACTGAATAGGACGAAGGAGTGAAGTAACGAAGCTTATCTTGCTTGACTTTTTTACCTCAGTACCGGACAAAAAATGATTAAGTTATTTATTCACAACAGTTGGCGAGTTTTCCGCGTTTTCAACCTAACCCGTTTACTCTCAGTAGCTTACGGTCTTTTTTGAAAAATTTTGTCCTCTACTGAGCTTTTTTACATTGAAAACGTGAGAATCTTTAACAGCGAGCCGTGCAACATCAAGGGGAGAGAATTGATGTCTGCAAAGATTCTTATTGTCGAAGATAATGCCGATTCCTGCGCTTATCTTGCTCGTCTGCTGGAAGTGAAAGGTTATATCGTTTTCACTGCGAAAGATGGCTTGGAGGCGCTTCAGGAGATTGAGGCATACAACCCCGATCTGATTGTCAGTGATATTGTGACGCCCAGAGTGGACCGCATACAGATGGTCAAAGCCTTGCGGGCAATCCCGAAATATCAAAATATCCCTGTGTTAATGATTAGTGCCTTTGGCAGCGGCAATTTGCACGAAGCGATTAAGGCGGGCGCAAATGAAGCGATGCGAAAGCCGATTGATTTTGACCAGTTTTTTCAATCGCTCGATAACCTGCTCAGCGAAAACCGTTATACGACAAACTGGCGTTGAAGGTTAAGCCGATTGACCGGAACAGAGTCGCCCTTCGAGATGGTCGTATTCGTGCTGAACGACCTGAGCGCGAAAACCTTTCAAGCGTTCCTGTCGCCACTTGCCTTTTTTATTTTGCCACTTCAAAAGAATCTCGTTATATCGCGGCGCTTGATAATCGAAGCGATCTTTTTCGAGACTATAACAACCTTCTTCATGCACGGTAATTCCGGCTTCTTCTATCGGAGTTAATTCGGGGTTGATGTAGACTTCGTTGAGGGCGATAAAGACGCGAATGTTCTTGCCGACCTGTGGCGCTGCCAGCCCAACCGGATTTCCCCACGTCAATTCAGTATTCATAAAGGCAACCATCTCCTCGATAAACTCCCGAATCTCTTTGGAGAGCGTCACCGGCACGGATTTCTTAAACAGAATTGGATTTGGATATGTGATCAACTCCATAACGCGACTCTTTAAGCCCACGGGTAGTATGTTCGGTAACGCTGGGCTGGGTAGAACCAACCTCAAACAGTTCGCCTGTAGGAAGCGCCGCCTGTTCTCCGGCGGTTCCGGCGGCAAGCGCCCTGGCGGTATCTTTGCTTTGCAGTTCGCGTTGGTAGAGGTCTACGAGTTTTTTGCTGACGACGTAGCCGTTAAACATTAACCCGATGCCGACGAAGAATGGAATAATACCCGCAATCCAGAGGCGACTGAGAATTTCTGCCGCTTTGTCACCGACGCCTGAGCCGATGACACCTTGCATAAAGATAGAAAGAAAGATCATGAGGGCAACGCCAACGCTGGTGGTGATGACTCCCGCCTTGATCTCTTTATAGCGGTTTTCTTCTGCCGCAAGCGGAGTTTGCCTGTCGCGCTTGCGTTTCTCATGTTCTTCGGAGGACATGAGCATTTCTGCTACCCAAGTCTTGTTCCAATCGAATTTTCCCTCTATTTCTCTTGTTGTTACGGCTTGTCGCACGGCATGAAGGTTCGCGCCACAGGATTTGCAGAATTTTAATTCTTCACTTTGTGTTGTGCCACATTGCGGACAGAACATAGCTAGCTCCTTTATGGTTCTCCCACCAAAATACGACAATTACAGAATTGAGGTTCTGTTAATTACTCAACTATGAAAATACAGCTTCCATTGTAGGCAATTCTTTGACCATAGCAAGGCACACAAGTTAGACTACGAGGCACAGCTTTATGATTACTGTTGATGCAGCACTCGCCATCGTTTTGAGCCGGGTTGCGCCGCTTGGCGTGGAAACCGTTCCTATCGAATCGGCTCACGGCAGAGTATTGGCGGCAGAGATTATTTCCGACATAGAGTTACCGCCTTTTGACCGCGCTCGCATGGATGGCTACGCGCTGCGCTCAAGCGATGCTCAGATTGCGCCTTTTTCATTAAAGGTCATGGGCGAGATCGCCGCCGGAGCAATGTTTGAGGGTGAAGTGAAAGACGGCGAAGCAGTGAAGATTTTTACCGGAGCGCCGATGCCCGATGGCGCAGATGCCGTGCAGAAAGTTGAAGTGACGGAAAGCGATGGCGGGACGGTCACAATCAACGAAGCAGTGAGAGCCGGACAATTTATTACGCCTCGCGCCAGTGAAATTTCGGCGGGCGAAGTGATTGCGCGTCCCGGCAGGCGAATTGCTGCGGCAGAGATGGCGGCGCTGGCATCGTTCGGTTATGCAACGGTGAAGGTCTATCGAAAACCGCGTGTTGCCGTACTCTCTACGGGCAGCGAACTGGTTCCGGTATCGAGCAAGCCGCAAGGGGCGCAAATCCGTAACTCCAACAGCTACAGCATCGCGGCTTATGCCGAACGCGCCGGAGCCATTGTCGAAAATTTTGGCACGGTGATTGACAACCCGGAAGCCACGAAAGAGGCTCTCATAGCCGCTTTCAGGGAACGCGACATGGTTATAACCTCGGGCGGCGTGTCAATGGGCGATTACGATTTAGTCAAAGCGGCATTGCAGGAGATTGGCGCAGAAGTTTATTTCGATCAGGTGAGCATTCGTCCCGGTAAACCAACGGTCTTCGGGAGACAGGAAAATACGTGGTTTTTCGGGCTTCCCGGTAATCCGGTTTCGACTTCGGTGACCTTCAATGTCTTTGCGCGTCCGGCGCTCAGACGGTTGCAGGGCGCTGAGTCGCCGCAACTGCCAACGGTTCAGGCGGAACTTGCCAATTCAATTACAGATGCATCGAACCGCAGAAGCTATCTGCCCGCACGACTTTTTATCAAAAATGGTCGCGCTATGATTGAATCGTTGAAATGGGTCGGGTCGTCCGATCTCGTAGCGTTTATGAATGCCAATGCGTTGATAATCGTCCGCGAAGAGGTGCATGAAATTACGGCGGGCGATGTTGTTGACGTTTTGTTGCTCAATGAGATTTGAGGTTGTCTTATGCCGCTTACTCATATAGACGAAGAGGGCAAAGCGCGGATGGTTGATGTCGGCGATAAGCCTATCACTACACGCACCGCCGTTGCCAGCGGCTTTGTGCGAATGTCAGAGGCAACCGTCGCGGCAATTCGCGCTTATGCGATGCCGAAAGGCGACCCGTTGGAGACCGCCCGCCTTGCCGGAATTATGGGAGCCAAACGGACGGCGGATTTGATTCCGCTTTGCCATCCTTTGCCACTCAGCTATGCCGATGTGCAGTTGGAAGTACGCGACGATGGCATTGCGATAACGGCAACGGCGCGAATTGATGGCAAGACCGGCGTGGAGATGGAAGCCTTGACCGCCGTTTCGGTGGCGGCATTGACGCTTTACGATATGTGCAAAGCGATTGATAAAGCGATGACCATAACCGACATCCGGCTGGAATCGAAAACCGGCGGCAAGTCAGGAGATTACCAAAGGTCAGAACCGGGAGCGGTAGCGACCGGGTAACAGAAGAATTTGAACCACGAAGACCACGAAGATCACGAAGAGAAAAAGGGAAGAGGAAGCCATAAGCAAACAAGGAGAATTATCCATTGTCCACTGTCCATTGTTGTTCGGTGGTTCCTGTGTAGTTCCGAAATGGTTGCAGTTGCAAGACGACTACCTCATTCAACAATGGACAATGGATAATTGATAATGGATAATTCTCCTATTCTTCACATTCTCTAAACTTTCTTCGTGACCTTCGTGCGCTTCGTGGTTCAATAAACATGGCTAAAGCAGGCGAATGACCAAGCATAATCATCATTACGTCAAGACGCTGGAACAATCGTTGACCGCCGCTTTTGGCTGGAAGGCGATTGCTGAATGGCGCGATAAGTTGATTGCTGAAGTGCAGAGCAAAGCGCAACGGCTTGGCATCAGCGAAGAGGCGTATTGTCATTCGGCGATTGCTTCACCTGCCGAATTGCAAACCCTCGCCGAACTGGTCAGCAACAATGAAACCCGCTTTTTCCGCGAGGTCGAGCAGATGAATGCCTTGCAGCGACAAGTGATTCCTCAACTCCTTGACCTAAGACAAAAGACCCGCACCTTGACTATCTGGAGCGTTGCTGCTTCGACCGGCGAAGAGGTCTACTCGGTGGCGATGATTGTCAAAGAGATGTTGCCGGAAGACTGGCGCGTGAAGTTGCTGGCGAGCGATTTCCGCGGGCAGACAATTATTCAGGCGACGAAAGGGCGTTACCCGGCTTCGTCGCTGACCTTCGTAGAAACCCGCTTGCGCGAGAAGTATTTTACCCCGGCGGAGCAGAACGGACGCGAGCCGTCTTTTGATATTGTCCGCGATATAAAAAGTCTGGTGGCGTTTCGCCGCGCCAATCTCTGTGACGCGCATTTCTGGAAAAGTCTGCAACAGCGATTCGATTTAATCCTTTGCAATAATCTTCTGTTACATTTTCATCCGCTTGCCGTGAAAAAAACGGTCGAGCGAATGGCAGGGGCGCTTGAGTCAGGCGGATTTCTGACAGTAACGAAGAAGGAAGCGATGTTCGTTGACCATGCCGATTTGAAAGCGGAGCGGGCGCTTGCCGGCGCATTCTACAAAAAGCTCTGAGAACATCCTTTCACCGGCAAACGTATAGCTAACGAGGTGAGTATGCAAAACCAGGCTGAAACAAAGTCGTCCTTGAATCTGTTGCTGCTGGCATCGGCAGTGACGCTAATTTTATGGTTCATCCCGTTTGCCGAAGTGATTACCTATCCGATTCGGCTCTTTGTCACTTTCATCCACGAAGGCGGTCACGCGCTGGCAACCCTGTTGTCATTTGGCAGCGTCCGCGAAATCGAACTCTATCCCAATGGCAGTGGCGTTACCGTGACCGAAGGCGGCTTTCGACTACTGATTTCGAGCGCCGGATATTTAAGCACGACGCTTTACGGCGCGGCGTTGCTGCTTTTGCTAAGAAAACAGGCAAGCGGCAAGAGCATTGCCATTGTGACGGCGATTTTAATGGTCTTGCTGACCGTTTTTTGGGGCGGCAACTGGTTAATGTGGCTGACCGGCTTGATTTTAGGCGTTGGTTTTCTCGCTCTTGGGGTCAAAGCGAAACCGCGTATCACCCATTTTGTGATGAGTTTTCTGGCGGTGCAATGTATCTTGAATGCGTTTTATGACCTCAAAACGCTGCTCTATCTCTCTGCCTTTTCGCCTGCCGTTCATACGGATGCCAAGAATATGACAGAGGCGACAGGCAACTTCATTCCGTCTGTCGTCTGGGGAATTATCTGGGCGTTTATTTCCGTCCTGATGCTTGGCGTGACCTTGCTGGTCTACTATCGCAGTTTGAAAGCTAAAAGTAAGGTTGATGCGATAGATATGCCAGTCGCACTGCTGCCTGAGGCCTTCGATAAAATTATGGAAAAGCGATTATAAATGTGCTGTTGACACGGCCTCTGGCTGTCCTGTAGAGCTACGGTTTGGAAAAGCTGAGAAGGGTTTGTAGCTCATTTTTTGCTTGCCGATTTCGGTTGGCGCAAAACTTTTGGATGCGGATTGGGGATTTCGTAAGTCTGTTCGGGACCATATACCCAGCCCGTCATTTCCCTGAGCAAATGACGCACCGTTGTCTCTGTCGCCTGCACCAACAGCATCCGCGACGAATTATCCAAAACCGTAATACTCGGTACGGCGCGAATCTGTCGCACATCTTCGATGGGCGTATTGCCGCCGCCGGTGTAGCGTAAAATGTATTTGCCCATAATAACCTCTGCCACTAAAAGAGTAGCACCAACATCTGCGGCAATTCAATACAAGCAGCAGACATTTTTTTGCGGCTCACAGGTTTAGCAAGCCGCTACCTTCCAAAGTGGGCGGCAAGCCTAACGATACCGCTTTTTGCAGAATGGCTTTCGCCATTTCGTCTGACCGCGCCTGAGTGCGCGGCAGGCTGAGAATGTCGGTTCGGGTGGCAAGCAGTTGCGCGGCTGCGCCGGTGACTGCCGGACAAGCCATTGAAGTGCCATCCAGTATTGCATAGCCGCCCGGAAAGGTTGAAATAATCCCGGCTCCCGGAGCGGTTATATCAATCTCCGCACCGAAATTTGAAAAGGCAGCGATATAATTCTTCTTGTCTTTTCCAAAAGGCGACACCACATCACCGGCTTGGGCGCTGCCGGACGGAAATGTGCCTTTGCGACCAAGCGCCGAAACCGCAATGGCGAGCGGGTCGGAAGCCGGAGCGCCGACGAAACTGCGGTGGTCATTGCCAGCCGCAACGATAACTAACGTGCCATTGGCACGAGCGTGAGAGATGGCATCATGCGTCGCCTCATCAACGGTGTCCTGACTGCTGATACTCATGTTGACTATATCGCATCCGTCCGTCACCGCCCGGTCGAGAGCTTTGAGGATATGAAAGTTAGAGGCTAATGGCTCATTCTTGCCAAAGACCCGATAACTCCGCAACGTGACACCGGGAGCAACGCCGCGAATGCCTGTGGGCGGCGTTCCGCGTGCGGCGATAATTCCGGCAACATGAGTGCCATGACCCGCGCCGTTGTCACCAAAGTCGTTTGGATTTTCGCCCGCAACGGCATTAAAACCGCCGTCAATCAATAGATCGGGTTCGGCGGCGATTCCTGTATCAATAACGCCAACCTTTACTCCTGCTCCGGCAGGCAACGGAGAATTGCCGTAAAAGAATCGCAGACTGTCGGTAAAGGTAAGGTCAATCGGAATAAGAAGAAATTGCATTCCGGCAGACAGCGTGACATTCTTTTTCAATCCGCTCCAGAAGGTATTTTCAACAAAGAGATACAGGCGTTCTATCTTTACAGCAGCGGCTCCCAAATCAAGACGCACTTCGCCATTAGAATTGCTGTGTCCCTCATCGCCAACCCGTTCGGCAAAGTCGGTAAACGCAACGACCTGAACACCAGAAACGGGAGCCCCTGTGGTCTTAGAGACGACTTTCAAAACAATTTTCGTGCTGACCGTTGCCGCAGAAACCTTCTTCGCTTTTTCAGCAATCGCCGGACGTGGCGCAAGAGACGGTTTATAGTAGACCACCGGAACGATGCGAACGCCGGGTTGTTCGGCGCGAAGGTTTACTACGGATTGCGGCGATAATTCGACCAGTTTTGCGCCATTTTCGTGAACCGAATCAACCACCTTTACTTTGAGCTTCGATCTGGGGCTGCGAGAGACGGGGCGCACCGTCGCGGCTCTTGCCACGTGAAGCGAAACCAGAAAAGAGGCAGTCTCCGCCGTTGTTGTGTTGCCTGCCTGAACGCCGCGAGACGGCAGCAGAATGAATTGATGAGTGGGCGCTTGATTTGGCATAACTTCTCCTTACTTCGAGTCAGAAATGATTGGCTGACAGGTGAGAGGTTTTGTAAATGCAGGGGCGATTATATGCTTTTGAGAAAGGGCTGACAATAACAGGCAGCAATTTTTCATAGCCTTGCGGTTTCTGACTCGTCTTGACGCTGATTGCGGAGTTCGTATAATCGTTTCTTCCGTTTTGCCGCACGGTTTCGGCTTATCTGATGAAAGATTTTCGCATACTTCTGGGCAATGTCAGACCTTATGCAGGGCTTTTTGCACTGGCATTTTTTCTGATGTCGCTGGTCGGGTTGTTTGAGGCGGGGCGCACCGCTTTGCTCAAATCCATCATTGATGCGCTGTCACCGTCTGCCGCGCCTGCCGGGTCTTCGATTTCGGAACTCATCAATGTCACCCGTTATCTGCCGGAAAACAGCAATCCCTTACCGATAATCGCCGGTTTGCTCATCGGCTTTACCGTCATTCGCGGGACATCGGAATATCTCTCGAATGTGTTGATGTGGCGCATTGGCGTTAATGTTGTCGTCAATCTGCGGCAGCGACTCTATAACCACATTCTGCAACAATCATCTGAATTTTTCACACAGCATCCGACCAATACGCTGACCACGCATATCATCAGCGATGCCGAAAAAGTGCAGACTTCGGTTTCAACGCTGCTGGCGGATTTGATTCGGGAAAGTTTAACATTACTGGCTTATCTGCTGCTGGTCTTTTTCCTGAATTGGCGTTTGACCTTGATTGTCCTCTTCGTCGGACCCTTTGTTGCCATTTTAACCAATAAATTCGGCAAGCGGCTTCGCAGCATCGCGCATTCCACACAGGAGACCACCGAAGAGGTTTTGGACATTGCCCAGGAGACGATTTCCGGCTATCGAATTGTCAATGCTTTTGGCATGGAACGCTTTGAGCAGTCGCGTTTTCTGCAAGCCTTAAAAGCCTACGCCAAAACACAAGTGCGGGCGTCTCGTTTTGTCTTTATCTCCTCACCGATTCTTGAACTTGTCGGCGTATTGATTGCCGCCGCTTTTCTCATCTACGCACAACAGTTGATGGCGGCGGGCGTAATGTCCATTGGCACATTTGCGGCTTACATCGTGGCGATGTTGCAGATGTATGATCCGATTCGCAAACTGTCACGCATTCAAAACTATTTTCAACAATCTTTTGCCGCCTTTTCGCGTATCTACACCCTGCTCGATACGCACACCGAGAAACGCGACAAAGAGAATGCTGTCGAACTTGTACCGCTTCGGGAACGCATCGAATTTCGGGATGTCAGCTTCGGGTTTCAGGATTCGACAGAGCCGGTTTTGAAGGGGATCAATCTTGAAGTCAAACACGGCGAAGTTGTCGCCTTAGTCGGGCAATCGGGGGCAGGGAAATCTACCATTACTAACTTGCTCATGCGTTTTTTCGATCCGACAAGCGGCACGATCACGATTGATGGCGTCAATATCTGCGAGGCGAAACTGGAGACGCTGCGCCGACAAATGGCTTTGGTGACGCAGGACGTGATTTTATTCAACGATTCGATTATCAATAATATCGCCTATGGTCGCCCGGACTTTAACCGGCAGCGTATTGAAGAGGCAGCGCGGGCGGCTTACGCCCATGATTTCATAATGGAGCGCGGCGGCTATGAAACGCTGATTGGCGAACGTGGCGTCAAGCTATCGGGCGGCGAACGGCAACGACTGGCGATTGCCCGCGCCATTCTCAAGGATGCGCCGATTTTAATTTTGGATGAAGCGACTTCGGCGCTTGATACACAATCGGAAAGACTGGTACAACGTGCTTTGACCAATTTGATGCAGGGGCGAACCACCATTGTTATCGCGCATCGGTTGACGACCATTCACCGAGCCGACAAGATAGTAGTTCTCGAACGCGGGCGCGTCGTAGATGCTGGTAAGCACGAAGAATTGATGGCTCGCGGCGGCGTCTATCGGGATTTATATGAATTGCAATTTTCTGATGAAGAATCCGTAGTCCGTAGTGCTTAGTTTTTTGTCATGCGTCATAGGGTCGTGCTTATAGAAAGCGATGTGTCAGTCTTTGCTCGAAATGACAAAGGGCAAACCACTACGGACTAAGAACTACGGACTACGGACTACTTATGAAATGTCCTGTCTGTTTAACAACTGATTTAATGCTGGCGAGACTCGATGCCGGCTTGGGCGCGATGCACTGTGAAGGCTGTGCGGGGAATTGGGTTTCTTCGTCGAGCTACTGGTACTGGCTGGAACAACGCGGCGTCAATCTGCCCGCAGAGGAGAGCGACGCGCCGGTTCAGGTTGCCAACCGGCAACAGGCGAAACTCTGCCCGGAATGCAACCGCACTATGATACGCTACAAAGTCGGGCATAATCTCAATTTCGATTTGGACCAATGCCATCATTGCAACGGCGTCTGGTTTGATAAGAACGAATGGGAGAGTTTGCAGGCGCGAAATCTGCACGACGATATTCATTTGATTTTTACGGCTTCGTGGCAAAGCGAAGTTGCCAAAGAAGAACGGCGGCAGACCTTTGAGCGCATCTATCAAAATAAATTTGGCGACGCCGATTTTGCCGAATTAAAACGGCTGCGCGAGTGGCTGGACAAGCACCCTAAACGCAATGAGATGCTGGCATTTTTAATGGTAGAAAATCCTTACGGACACTAATGAGAAAACTATGATAAAGAGCATGACCGGATTCGGGCAGGGCAGCGCGGCAGGCGGAAATTTTAAGGTGCGCGTGGATATTCGCACCGTCAACAATCGTTTTCTCGATATTCAATTGCGAATGTCGCAGGAATTGGCAAGCCTTGAAGTCAATTTGAAAAAACAGATTCAGGGGCGACTGAAACGCGGGCGCGTTGATGTGACAATCGCTATCGAACAGATGCGACAAGCGAAGTTTGAAATCAATCGCCCTTTGGTTGCCGGGTATCTTTCAGCGTTGGCGGAGATGAAAGCGGAATTTAATCTGACCGATGAACCATCGCTGGAACTTGTGGCAAAGCTACAAGGCGCATTGCAGGTATCGCAGAATGAAGGCGGGTTGGATGAGGCATTGGTCGCCGGAGTTGCGGAAGCGTTGGAAAAAGCTCTCGATGCGTTGACTGAAATGCGGGCAATGGAAGGCGAGGAACTCGGACGCGAATTGACAGCGCGATTGAACAACATCGAAAAGCAAGTTCCGGTGATTGAAACAGAAGCTGTGAAGTTGCCGGAAATCTACCGCGAGCGATTATTGAAACGCTTGCAGGATGTAGTAAAACTTGGACAGATTGACGAAACGCGATTGGTGCAGGAAGTGGTACAACTGGCTGACCGCAGCGACATTAGCGAAGAACTTGCTCGCCTGAAAAGCCATGTGATTCAAATGCGCGACGCCGTGAATGCCGAAGACGAAATCGGTAAACGGCTCGATTTTATTCTTCAGGAGATGAACCGCGAAGCCAATACCATTTTATCGAAATCGAATGACATCGGCATAAGCGACGCGGCAATTGTCGTCAAGACCGAAGTAGAGAAGCTGCGCGAACAGGTACAGAACGTGGAGTAGATTGCTAGCGGGAGCGCGGGCATCCTTGCCCGCATGAGTCCCATGCGGGCAAGGATGCCCGCGCTCCCGGTAACGATGAATTATCAAAGCAAAAGACCATGACCACTCAGGGCAATTTAATTATTGTTTCGGCTCCGTCAGGCGCAGGTAAATCGTCGCTTGTCGCTCAGGCGCTGAAAAAAATCGAGCAGATGTGTTACTCTATCTCTTACACGACACGCCCCCCGCGTGGCACGGAGCAACATGGCGTTGATTACTACTTCGTTAATCGTGAGGAATTTTTAGAGCGCCAAGCCAGAGGCGAGTTTCTCGAATCTGCCGAGGTTCATGGGAGCTTCTACGGCACACATCGCGCCGCAACAGCAAAGTTACTGGCTGGCGGTGTGGATGTGTTGCTCGATATTGATGTGCAGGGCGCAAGGCAGTTAATCCGCGAAGTTCCAGAGGCGGTGACAATTTTTATTTTACCGCCATCGCGTCAGGCGCTGGAAGAACGGTTGCGAAGACGTGCTTTGAATAGCGCCGAAGACCTTGCCCGACGGCTGCATAATGCCAGTGAAGAGGTTACGCAATGTCGTGAGTTTCAATATGTAATTATCAATGACGATCTGGACACGGCGTTCGCACGGCTGGAAGCGATTATTCGCGCCGAACGCCAACGCCCCGACCGTCAAATAGAGGCGCTTCAAAAAATCATAGGTGACTTTGGAGGATAATAGATTTATATGACGGAAGAGAATGATTGGACAACGCAAATAGACAGTAAGTATCGTTTGGTGCTTATTGCGGCGCGGCGCAGCAAGCAATTACAGCGCGGAATGCAGCCGAAGGTTCGTTCGACGGCAAAGAAGTTCACGCGAGTCGCACTGGAAGAAGCGCAACAGGGGAAGCTTGAATATCAACCCTTGATTAAACCGCGCAACTTGGATGAGTGAGTTATGAAAGTTGCGCTTGGAGTCACAGGCGGCATTAGCGCCTACAAAGCGGTTGAGGTCATGCGCGGGTTGCAGAAACTCGGCGTCAGCGTGCAAGTCATGATGACGAAAAGCGCGACGCAGATGATTACGCCGTTGACCTTTCAGGCAATATCGGGAATGCCGGTGATTACCGATATGTGGGCGGCAACCGACGACCCGGAAATCAAACATATTCAAATCGCGCAATCGGTAGATTTGTTGCTGGTGGCTCCGGCGACGGCGAATATCCTTGCTAAATTTGCCAATGGCATCGCCGATGATTTTCTGTCAACGGTCTATATTTCGACGACTGCGCCTGTAGTGGTCGCACCCGCGATGAATGTAGAGATGTGGGCGCATCCGGCAACACAGGAGAACGTCCGCCGGCTGCGCCAGCGCGGCGTTCATTTCGTTGACCCGGAAGCGGGCTATCTCGCCTGTAAATCTGTCGGACCCGGACGACTGGCAGAGCCGCCGCAAATCGTCGCCCGCGCTTGGGAGATTCTTAATTTCAATCTCAAATCTGAAATTGAGGATTCAGACAAGGGGTTACAGCCTACAGTCGTCAACTCAATTTCCAGCTTATCGACTCCAGACTCCAGACTCCAGACTCCAGACTTAACCGCCGAGCGCATCCTGATTACCGCTGGTCCGACTTACGAAGCCATTGACCCGGTGCGCGGCATTACCAATCGTTCATCCGGCAAGATGGGCTATGCGATTGCCGAAGCGGCGGCGGCTCGCGGCGCTGAGGTGACGCTGGTTAGCGGTCAGGTGTCGCTTGCGCCGCCCGCCGGAGTCCAAACCATTTGCGTCAAATCGGCGCAAGAGATGTACGACGCGGTGATGCAGAAGTTACCACAGGCGACAATCGTAGTGATGGCGGCGGCGGTCGCCGATTATCGTCCAGCGCATCGCGCCGATCACAAGATGAAGAAGAGCGGCGATAAATTGATTCTTGAACTGGAAAAAACGCCGGACATCCTTGCCGCCGTTGGGCGCGTCAAAGAGTCGCGCATCGTAATCGGCTTTGCGGCGGAAACGCAGAATGTCGAGGAGAATGCCATAAAGAAGCTCAACGGCAAGAATGCCGATTTCATCGTTGCTAATGATGTCTCCGCCAGCGATGCGGGCTTTGACGTAAACCATAATCGCGTGACGATAATATCGCGGCAGGAGAAGCGCGAATACCCCTTGCTGACGAAACGCGAGGTAGCGGATAAAATTTTTGATACGGCTTTGGAAATAAAGCAAAGCCAAAAAGCTCAGTAAAATAACGAGATTTGTTTTAGGCGAGCAAATCTCGGCGGTTTGTACGTGAATTTGCCTTTGCGCTGCTCCAAGTTTGCGTTACATTGAAATTGAACGCGCAAGGCAGGAACGACCTCAGTCCCACACACAACTCTGGATTGTTGAAGCATCATGACCCGCTGGGTAGAGCTACTCAAATTCATTGAGCAACTGCGTTTAACCGACCTACTGGATTTTCTTGTTGTCTGGGCGATTATTTACGGTCTGCTCAAATTGGTACGCGGCACACGAGCCGTGCCCATAGCCATTGGTCTGCTTGGCGTCGGTTTGTTATATCAGGTTGCGGTATTTCTCGGATTGGAAACACTGCAATTTGTCATGCGAAATCTGTTGCTTTATTTGGGTTTCGGATTACTGGTTATCTTTGCGCCGGAGATTCGCTCGGCATTGATGCGCTTCGGCGCGAATCTGCGTACTTCATTCTGGTTCAGCCGCACGAAATTTGCCGCCAATCTCTATGAAGAGGTAGTGCTGGCAGCGACGACGCTCTCTTCGCGTAAGGTTGGCACATTGATTATTATTGAGCGCACTGTCGGCTTACAGAATTATGTAGATACCGGCGTCAAACTCGATGCGGCGCTCTCTTATGATTTACTGGTGGCAGTCTTTGAACCGGGAACGCCGATGCACGACGGGGCGGTGATTATTCGCAATAATCGGGTGGCGGCGGCGGGATGTTTTCTGCCGTTGACCTTGAACCCGCGCCTGTCGAAAGATTTGGGAACCCGACACCGGGCGGCAATCGGCGTTACTGAAGACACCGATGCCGTCAGTATCGTCGTCAGCGAAGAGACTGGCATCATTTCGTTTGTCGAAAAGGGCGAAATCACCCGTTATCTGAATAGTGTGCGCTTGCGGGAATTGATCCAGGAATCGCTGAACGATGCCAGTGGGTTTGGCGGCGTTCTGCAACCGAAACGCAAACCGCGCCGCACTGCCGGAAACACCAGCGAAACCTCAAGAGAGCAGGTCAGCGAAACATTTATTAAATGAAGTAATGCCGATGAATGGATGGAACAACAGCCTGAGGGTCTTGAAAGAGTACGCCAGAGATTACATTCTCGAAAATACGGGATTGAAGATTCTGGCGCTCTTTATGACGGCTGTGCTGTGGCTGTCAGTGGCGGCGCGATTCAGTCAGACGACCTTCAACCCTGTGCCGATTGAATTTGCCAACCTCTCTGCCGATTTAACCTTATCGAAGTACGACACGGTTTCCGCGAAAGTCTTTCTGCGCGGACCGAAAGATGTGATTGACGCCTTGCGCTCAAGCGACCTTGCGGTTGTTGCTGACTTGCAGAATGTCGAACCGGGAGTGCGGGTTATTCCGTTGAAACTCGATGCTCAACGATTGCCACCGAGCATTGACGGGCAGAATATCGAAATTGAACCGCGCAGTGTGCGCGTCACTGTTGAGCGATTGGTAGAAGCGGAATTGCCCGTGCAACCGCGGTTTGACGGCGAATTGCCCGCTGGTTATGAAATGTATAGCTGGAACATCAGCCCGTCGAAAGTTAAGGTGACAGCCGCCGCCAGCCACATCAAAGAGATTTCCAGCGTCTCAACGGAAACCATCAACATCGCCGATAAGACCACGACCTTTAGCCAGTCGGTGGCGGTTGATACCGGCTCGTCGAATGTCAGCACCGCCGAAGAGAATCCCAAAGTGATGTTGACTATCAATATCGGCGAAGCGCGAAAAGAGCGCGTCTTTGACAAAGTTCCCGTCATCTTAATCAATGCGCCAACAACGGCTCAGGCGCAGGTGAAATTCGTGCGCCTGACGCTGCTTGGCGCTCCTTCCGTAATTGACTCGTTGACGATGGATGACATTGAAGTAATCGTTGATTACGCGGCGGCGACGGCGAACAATCGGGAAGGCAAACCGGAAGCCCATTTTATGATTCTTACCGATAAAATCACGGTGAAAGCGATTGAGCCAGCCGTGATTCGCGTGAAGTGAAACGCTTGACAGACGCAGATTTTATTTATAGGCGGTCGTTGACCGCTATTGTTTTATAGGAGCAACTTTTTTGATGAGTAGTGAGAAACGCAAAAAGCTATTTGGCACGGATGGCATCCGCAGCCGCGCCGGGGAGTATCCGCTTGATGAAAGAACCGTTGAGCGCATCGGCGCGTCACTGGTCAAAAATTTAGCCGATGAATTGCAACACACGCCGCGCCTCATCATCGGGCGCGATACGCGGCAATCGGGGGCGCAGATTCAAGCAGCATTGACACGCGGCGCGGAGTCCGCCGGAGCAACGGTTGAATCGGCGGGCGTTATCCCCACTCCCGGCGTTGCCTATCTAACCCGCGTGACGCCGTTCGATGCCGGAGTCGTGATTTCGGCTTCGCACAATCCCTATTATGACAATGGCATTAAAGTATTCTCGCCCACCGGCAAGAAACTCGCTGATGAGATGGAGCGACGCATTGAAGAAGATTTGTTTGAAAGAGCCTATGACACACGCCCTCTGACAAACTCAGCAGAGCAAGAGCAGATGCCTGACGAAAGCCGGGAGAGGCAATTTGCCAATCGTTATCTCGATTATCTCAGCAACGAAACCGCACAAGGGCTAGACCTCACCGGCTACAAGCTAGCGGTTGATTGCGCCAATGGCGCGGCTTGCGCCTTTGCGCCGCAACTCTTCACCCGACTTGGCGCAACCGTTGAAGTGATTTCGGCGTCACCCGACGGCATAAATATCAATGAGAAGTGCGGCGCATTGCACATGGACGCGCTCAGGGAACTGGTCAAAAGCGATGGCTTCGATTTAGGCATTGCTTTTGATGGCGATGCCGACCGCGCTTTGTTTGTTGACGGCGCAGGCAAACTGATTGACGGCGATTATACATTGATGCTGCTGGGCGCAAGTCTGCAAACGCAAGGCAGATTAACGGGCAATGCGGTGATTGCGACGGTGATGAGCAACATCGGGCTTGAAATTGCTTTGCGCCAGCGTGGTGTCGAATTGGTACGCGCCAATGTCGGCGACCGTTATGTATTGGAAGAGATGTTGCGACGCGACGCGAAAATCGGCGGCGAACAATCGGGACATATTATTCTTGCGGACATCTCGCTTGCCGGAGATGGCATGGTGACGGCGATTGAATTGTTGCGTGTTGTGCGGCAATCGGGAAAGAGTCTTGCCGAGTTAGCGGCAGCGATGAAGACCTATCCGCAAACACTGGTCAATGTTCAGGTCAAAAGCAAACCGCCGCTTGATGCCATTCCTGAAATCAAAGCGGCGATGGACGACTTGGAAGCGGAATTGAATGGCAAAGGTCGTTTGCTGGTGCGCTATTCCGGCACAGAAAATCTTGCCCGCGTCATGATTGAAGGCGAAGAGCAAGCGAAGATTGAACAGCAGGCGCGTCGCCTTGCAAGCATCATACAAAATCAGATTGGCTGAAGTATTTTCATCATCAAGGCAAGTTACTGTTGTTGCTGTTGTTGCTGTTGAGATAGATCAGATGGCAATGGCGCAGTGATGCCAATGGTGACGGCTTCAACATCAGGAAGTGGCGAGGATGATGGGGCGACCTTTACTGCAACGCTCAATTCGCTCTCCGCTTCGCCTTTATAGATGCCTCGCGTTGGCGGCACATCATGATAATCGCGCCCAATGGCGGTGCGGATGTGCTGCTCTCCTGCCAGAATGTTATTCGTCGGATCGAAGCCTATCCAGCCGAGTTCCGGTAAGAATGTCTCAACCCATGCGTGTGTTGCGTCGGGAGCGGAGCGCGTCGGGTTGTCCGTTTGATTGAAGAGGTAGCCACTCACATACCGACAGGGAATGCCGATGTTACGCACCATCGCCGTCATGATATGAGCGAAGTCCTGACAAACGCCGCGCCGTGCTGTAATGGCTTCATCAATCGGCGAATCAACCTGTGTGCTTTGCGGCGCATATTCAAATTCTTCATAAATCGCCGTGTTCAGAGTCTGCAATAAGGTCAACGGGTCGCGCGCTCTGGAAACATTTAGTTTAGCCGCAAGCTCGACAAGCAACTTTGTCGGTTGAGCAAAATGGCTTGGCAGGGTCATCTCGAAATCGTCATTACTCAAGGTTGCATCGAGTTGTTGCCAGACATCGGCGGCAAGCGATTCGGGAAGCACCGGGGGCGTGAGAACTTCAACAACCGATACCGCTTTGATGGTCAATTGTGTGTGCTGCCCTTGAATGTCGAAATGATGCACCTGATTGCCGAGATAGTCACGATAATTAGCAATGCGACTGCGCGGCGCGATGTTCAAATTGAACGAAAGGCAACGCTGCAAACCATCATTGCGCGGTTGCATTCGCACTTCGGTAAAACTCTCTGTCACCGGGACGCTGTAGCGATATTTCGTCGTATGCTGAATGGCATAAAGCATAATTCTTCAGTAATCCTTTTTTCCTCGGTTCGCCTGTCCGATTCAATGAGGCACAAGGCTTTTCCGGGAAGTCGTATAAAAAAGAGAAGCATCAAAGGCTACAAACTTGCTGCCGCCTCAATTTGATAATTGAAATAGGTTTTGTAAATCGCTTCGTGAATCTCGGCGCTTTGCTTTTGAATCTCTTGCAGACACGGGGACAGACCGCTTTCCATAATCTCTTCGATATTGCCGAAACTGAGTGTAGCGCGAAGCCTGCCGGCAAGCCGGTTAGCTCTGGCTGATTTATGCGTCTGGGTAAATTCGGCGATGGCATTTAAGCCTGCCAGAATTCTGTCAGCGGCAAAACGAATGGAGCGCGGCGATTCGGCATTAAGCAAAAGAAATTCTGCGATACGTTTGGCGTCGAGGTCGGCGGTGTAGACTTTACAATATGCCTCGAATGCCGTGCAGGATTTCAATATCCCGACAAAATCGAGATAATCACTGGTTCCCTGACCATCGGTAGCCGGATGAAAATAATCAGTAAGATGCGCGTCAAGAAACGCCGCCGTTATCGCCGCCCGTTCAATGTTTCTGCCGATTTGAATGAAATGCCAACCCTCGCCGTGATTCATCGTTGCATCGGTGATGCCTTGAAAGAGATGCGACCCGTCTTGTATAGAACGGAAAAACTGATGCGGCTCGGCATTCCAGATGTGTTGAATCGTTGTGCTTTTGATGCCTAAATAGAGGCGATTGATCTGCTCCCACATCTCCGAACTAATCTGCTCGCGCACCTGTCGGGCGTTCTCTCTTGCCGAAGTGATTAACGCAACGCTGGAAGCAGAGTTTGCCGCATCGAAGGTCATCCATTCCGTCCTGGCGTAAGCCGTAGCATCCGCCATTGCCGGAAGACGCAGACTGCTGAAGAGTTTTGCCCAGCGTCGTTCGCCAAGCGCGGGCGTCTGCTCTAGCATCAGATTGAGTGTCACATCCAGCAGACGCGCCGAATGCTCCGCCCGTTCAAGATAGCGGCTCATCCAATAGAGACTGTCTGCAACTCGTGAAAGCATAATTGATAAAAGTCCGTAGTGCTTAGTCCGTAGTTAGTAGTCAGTAGCCTTTTTCATATCGAGCATTTAGAACAACCATTTTGAGTAACAACCAGCTACGGACTAAGCACTACGGACTACTGACTAAAAAAGCACCCACGTATCTTTGCTGCCGCCGCCCTGTGAAGAATTGACGACGAGGGAGCCGCGTCGCAAGGCTACCCGCGTCAAGCCGCCCGGAACGATGGTGATTTTATCGCCGTAAAGGATATATGGGCGTAAATCCACATGACGCGCTTCAACCTGTTCATCTATAAAGCAGGGCGCTCGTGACAACGCCAGCGTCGGTTGAGCGATGTAGTTGCGCGGGTCGGCAAGGATGCGCCGGCGAAACTCTTCACGTTGGGCGGTCGTACTATGCGGTCCGATTAGCATTCCATAGCCGCCCGATTCGCCGACCGCTTTGACCACCAGCTTATCGAGATTTTCCAGAACGTATTGCCGTTGGCTCTCATCACTCAACAAATAGGTTTCAACATTCGGCAAAATCGCCTCTTCGTTCAAATAGTAACGAATGATCGCCGGAACGTAAGCGTAGAGGGCTTTATCGTCGGCAATGCCTGTGCCGATGGCATTTGCCAGCGCCACATTACCGGCGCGATAGGCATTCACGAGTCCCGCAACGCCGAGCGTTGAATCGGCACGAAATGTCAACGGGTCTAAAAAGTCATCGTCCACGCGGCGATAGATGACATCTACGCGGCGCAACCCGGCGGTGGTGCGCGTATAAACGATATTCTCGTGAACTACTAAATCGCGCCCTTCGACAAGTTCAACGCCCATCTGTCGCGCCAGAAACGTATGCTCAAAATATGCCGAGTTGTACACGCCCGGTGTCAACAGCACAATGTTCGGTTCGGGGCGATGCGGCGGCGCAAGGGCGCGTAAGGTTGCCAAAAGCGCCTGTCCATAGTGGTCAATCGGGCGCACGCCGTAATTGCTGAACAGATTAGGAAAGACGTGCTTCATCACCTGCCGGTTGGCAAGCATATACGAGACGCCGCTTGGGACGCGCAAATTATCTTCGAGAACGACAAAACGCCCGTCATCCAATCTAACTAAATCTGTGCCGACAATGGAGACATAAATATCACGCGGAACCGAGATGCCGCGCATCTCGCGGCGAAAATGGCGACAGCTAAAGACCAACTCTCGCGGCACAACTTTATCGCTGAGAATCTTGCCGTCGTGATAGATGTCCTTGAGAAAGAGATTAAGCGCGGTGATGCGCTGCGTCAGTCCCCATTCGATGGTTGCCCACTCGTCGCGGGTGATGATGCGCGGCAACAAGTCATAAGGAAAGATGCGCTCCGTGCCTTCATCGCCGCCGTAAACCGTAAAGGTAATGCCCTGATTCAGAAACGACACATCTGCCGATTGCTGGCGGCGGTGCAGTTCGGCGGGCGTCAATTCGAGCAGCCGTTCATAAAGAGCGCGATAGTGCGAGCGATAATTGCCCGCTCTATCGAGCATCTCATCAAATGAGCCATCAAGTTGATAATTTGCGAACGGCGACTGTAAGGAACGCCGTTCCGGGACTTCAGGAGCCGACATCGTTTCATCATTCCTTATTATTTTGATGGGCGCATTATTCGGATAGAAAAAGTGGAAGTCAAGCGCAATTGCTTGCTTGATGCAAATTGGCTGCGTTACTATTCATAGACAGAAATTCGGGACTGCCAACCTTGGAGGGCAACAACATGAAGAAAATTCTTAGCGCCACGCTGTTCTGTATGCTGGTTGTGATTTCGGCGCAGGCGCAAAGCGCCCGCGAAGCAACGATAGAAGCCGAAACCAAAGCGCGGCTCATCCTGCAATCACAACTCAGTTCAAAATTGAATGAAGTTGGCGATACCGTTACGGCGACGCTTGATGAACCAATTCTGGTCAATGGCGAATTGATCTTGCCAAAGGGAACGGAATTCATTGGCAGAGTGACTTATGTGAAAGCGGCAAAACGCGGGCATAAAGCGGGCGAAATGGCGTTGGCTTTTGAAAAGGTGATGATGCCTTGGGGAGCCGAGCCGGTTTCCGTAGTGTTGACTGCCGCCGATGACTATAATAACGACGATAAGTATAAAGCTACCGATGAGGGCAAAGTGAACGGCGGCAAACGCGGCGAAAAGACCATGGATAATGTCATTCGCGGCGGGCAGCTTGGCGCGTTGGGCGCAGGCGTTACGGTGCTTTCCGGCGGCAGCGGCGTTGCGGGTGCGGCGACCATTGGCGCAGGGGCGCTTGGCGGCTTGCTGGTAACTAAAGGCGCAGAAGTGAAGTTACCACCGGGAACGCTCTTTCGGGTGAAATTTGCCAAATCGCTTACTTTGCCGGTGGTGCGCCCATCAGGGCAGCGACCCGGCTCCGACGATTTTGACCGTCCGGCAAGAAAGCCCGGAGAGGTGAAATTTTAGTCCGGCAAACCTGACAATCAACTTTCTCGTATAAGCGCAAAGGGCGTAAGATGTTCTTGGCGCTTATTCTTTTATCGGAGAGATTGCTTATGTGGGAACGAACCAAACGACTCGTCAATTCCTATCTCGACAATATGATTGAAAAGGTCAGCAGCCCGGACGAGGATGTTCGCAAGGTGACGCGCCTGGAAGTGACGCGGCTCAATGAGGTAGAGGTGCAGTCAACCGCCGCCGCTAAAGTTATGGAAAAGGAGCTTGCCGAAGTCAATTTGAAATTGCTTGGGCTGGCAGAGCGCGAACGTATCATGCGTGAACAGGGCAATGAAGCGTCTGCCGCTAATGCCGCTGCCGCGATTCAAACACTTGCCGCGCAACGTGATCTGTTGACGCAGCAGATTGGCGAAGCGAAGGCGGCGATTGCCAAAGCCAAAGCCTTGCGCGAAGAACGCAAAGCACAGGGAACCGACCTTGCCAATGAAGTCGTGCTGACCGAAATGCGCGAGAACATTGCCGGATTGAATACTTCCTTTGATGCGCTTGACCCGGCGGGAACGATTGACGAAATGCGTTCGCGGTTAGGGCGTTCCGGTTATTCGAGTATTGACGCGCAGGTTGCCGAAGCCGATTTGCAGATGAAAGCGACAGAAACGAAATCACGGGTTGACGATATGCTGGCGCAATACAAGAACCACACGGGCGGCGAGATTATCGAGAAACCTGTAACGCCGCCATCAGCGACACGCACCCCGGAGACCGCCAGCCCCGCTAAACTGATTGATGAAGCGGGCGAAGAACAGCAAAAGACGCTGGGACGTTCCGACGGCAAGATTCGCCCGATTGATTGAGAGCGACGCTTGCCTGACAGCCGATTGGCGTGAACATGATCGCGGCAGGAGGAGGAACAAATTGGTTAAGCAAGAGCAATTCATCCGGCTCAACTTTGAAAGACTCGATGCACAGGAACAGGTACAAAGGGCTAAAAATTTCCACTCCATTATGCAAAAACGCCGAACCGTGCGACACTTTTCATCTGAGTCTGTGCCCTTTGAATTGATTGAACTGGCAATTTGTACTGCGGCGAGCGCTCCGTCAGGAGCCAACCAACAGCCCTGGCGATTCGTCGTTGTTGCCGACCCGGCTATCAAGCATCGTATCCGACTTGCCGCCGAAGAAGAGGAACGCGAAAATTATACGCACCGTTTCCCCGATGAATGGAAAGCGGCGCTAGTTCCATTCGGGACCGATTGGCATAAAGAATTTTTGGAGATTGCTCCCTACCTGATTGTTATCTTTAAGATTGACTATGGCGAGATGCATTCGCCGGTTGATGACGGGACATTGGTTAAGTACAAACATTATTATGTCAATGAATCGGTAGGCATTGCGACAGGGATGCTGCTAACGGCGCTGCATAACGCCGGACTGGCGACGCTGACGCATACTCCCAATCCGATGGGCTTTCTGGCGGACATACTCGGCAGACCCAGGAACGAAAAGCCTTATCTGCTGATTCCGGTAGGCTATCCCGCCCCTGATGCTGTCGTACCCAATATCACCAGGAAACCGCTAGATGAGATTATGATTGTAAAATGATAATGAGCGTCTGATGAAACCGCCAAAGAGGATGATATTCAAATAGATGCCATCTTCTTTGGCGGGAGCGTTGGACATTTCGTTGCTGAAAAGCTATTTGTCATCAAGCTCAAAATTAAAGGTCAACTGTCCGACAACTTTAACTGGCTTGCCTTCCAATATGGTTGGCTTGAATCGCCATTGTCGTACTGCATTAATCGAAGGACTGCGTAACAGAGGATGCCCGGAAATCGCCTTCGCAGAAACCACATTGCCTTCTTCGTCAACGGTAATTTCAACCGTGACTGCGCCGCTCACTTTTGCATCTTTGGCTTCCTGCGGGTAATCCGGCTGGACTCGGTTCACAACTGAGCCTTGCATACTGCCGCCGCTTCTGCGAATGCTTACACCTTCAGGAAACTCCGGCGGCGCAGCTGGTGGCGTGGGGGGCAATGGAGCGCGAGCCGTCATCAGAGGCGGCGTAGCAGGCGGCGCGGGAGCAGCAGGAACGCCCTGCACAGATGGTGGCGCAGGCGGAGTCACTGGCGCTTCTCTGAGGCTTGGCGCAGCCGTTGGCGGTGTAGGTGGTAAGGGTGGCGGCGGTGGCGGTGGCGGTGGTGGCATCATCTTTCCCCAAACTTCGCCGTCATCAAAAACAACTCCGATTACTTTGGCAATCAGATTGTTGCTCTCTCCTCCTAGTATCGTTCTGCCTCGCCACGTATAAGAACCGCCAGCAGGAATGATAAATTCATCTTCTATCGAGTATGTCCAGGTAATCTGACTATCACCTTTGATTTGCAGGCTCAGACCCCTGATCGGACGAGTGGTGTTGTTCAATAGATGAATCTCGGTTCTGGCTGCGTACATCTTTTCGGCTCGCGTTTGCTTGCTGTTGCCGTTGAATTCGTAACCGCTCAAGGGAACTGAGCGAATCTTTGCGTCGGTGATGGTTAGCGGCGCGTCGTAGGCATTGGTATATTGCAACGGCATATCCGGCGCTTGCTCTAAGGCTTTGGTGATTTCCTGATTGATTCGTCTGCGCTCCTGTGAGTCTGCTACCAATGGAGCTTCAGACAAATCCACCCCTGTAGAGTCAGATAAACCGCTAAGTTCTTCCGTAAGGATTTGCACTTCGGCAAGCGGCGCTTTTGCTTTATCCTGGGCTTTGGCGCGATTCTGGCTCACCACGCCAGCCGCTACCGAAAAGACGAGGACGCCGATAATCATACCGCCAAGAATCAGGCGATGAATTACTGATAACTTACTTTGAGAATCCTCATTCATAATCTTTTCAATTCTCCTTTTCAAATTCGAGCCTGACGCGGCAGAGACGCCGGCAACGCGCAAGCCCAGACAGAACCGTAAAACTTTCAACAGACTGGCGGCATAAATGCCATGTGCGCCGCCCAACTCAACCACCTTTTCATCACAGGCGGTTTCGCGTTCAGCCAGCAGTTGTTTATCAATCAACCAGACCAACGGATGAAACCAGAAGACGCTGCAAAGGAACATTTGCAGATGGCTGATGAGATTATCCCGGCGCGTGATGTGGATTAACTCGTGCATCAGGACGGCTTCGAGTTCGCCGTCGCTGAGGTGGTCAGCCATCATTTCCGGCAAAACGACAACCGGACGAAAAACGCCCCAAACGCCCGGTTCGGCAATCGCCGGCGAGAGCAACAAGCGGACTTCCTGTTTAATCTGTAACCATGATTGTACTCGTTTCAAGGCATCGGCTTCTTTGCCACGAGTGACGAATGACCCGGCTCGCATCGCTGTGCGAAAGGCTCGCCGTTGCTGAAACCAACGCAGCGAGAAAAAGAGGAAGCCGCCAAACCAGAGTATCGTCAACAGGGAATAGATTTCGTTGTGCAATGGCGGCAATGCTTCGCTGCTTATCTCCTGCCACGCGGTTTGATAGATAGGTTCCGTGAATTGCACAAAGACGCGGGCATTATCACGGCTTTGCCCGAAACGCAAAAATTCAGAGAAATCGAAGCCAATTTGCGAAGCAAGCAAGACAACAAGCAGCGCCGGTAAAGCGAATTTGGTA
>Ga0187894_10000398_pt1 | contig 58544 bp, 68 predicted proteins | sample GBC1701081metaG_FD_136650 | JGI IMG/M metagenome (GOLD analysis project Ga0187894, IMG submission 136650) | White microbial mat communities from a lava cave in the Kipuka Kanohina Cave System on the Island of Hawaii, USA - GBC170108-1 metaG ...
CGCGCTGGACCGCGGCCAGGGCGGCGTGCTGATCGGCCCCAGCGCCTTCTTCTGCAAGCATCCGCCCCAGCAGTTCAGCGACGACGTCGCCGCCCAGCTGACCGAGGAGTTCATCGCCGGGGACGCCCTGGCGGCGGAATAACCAGCCGATGGACTGCCTGATCATCGCCGCCGGCCATGGCAGCCGGCTGCGCGACATTTCGCCGTCCAAACCGCTGACCCCGGTCGCCGGCATGCCGCTGATCGAACGCGTGATCCGCGCGGCCGCGGCGGGCGGCGCGACCCGCTTCGTGGTGGCGACCGGGCATGAGGCGGCGCGGCTGGAAGCCTTTCTTGCGGGCCTGCCGTTCGAAATCGAGCCGGCGCGGGTGGCGGACTGGGATCTGCCCAACGGCCACAGCGTGCTGGCCGGGGCGGGGCGAATCGCGGGCGACTATCTGCTGACCATGTCCGACCATCTTTTCGATCCCGAGATCGTACGGGCGCTGATCGCCGCGCCGCCGGCCGCGCTGACCCTGGCCGTGGACCGCGACCTCGCCGGCCCTTTGCTCGACCTGGACGATGCGACCAAGGTCGAGACGGGCGAGGCGGGGGCGATCGTCCGGATCGGCAAGATGCTGGCCCGCTTCGATGCCATCGACACCGGCCTGTTCCGGGCGACGCCGGCGCTCGCCGACGCGATCGGCGCCGGCGGCGGCAGCCTGTCCGAAGGCGTGCAGCGCCTCGCGGACAAGGGCGCGGCGGCGACGCTCGACGTCACCGGCCTCAGCTGGCTCGACGTCGACGACTCCGCCGCCCTCGCCAAGGCGGAAGCGATGCTCGCCTAGGGTGCGGCAGACGGCGCCGCAGCCGGCTTGCGCATCGCCAGCACATTCAACAGCACCGCCAAAACGAGCAGCAGGAGCACGAGGTAGAACAGCGTATCCGGCTGGACGCTCAGGACCTGCCCGACCTGTTCGACGCTCGCGCTGCCGCCGCGCTGGTTGGCCGCGAAAGCGGCGATCACCGCCGGCGGATAATGGACGAAGACGGAGTAGCAGAAGGCCGCCACAGCGAGCAGGCTGCTGCCGGCGGCGGCCATCGCGCCGACCGCGCCCTTCAGGAAGGTGGCGAGCAGCGCGATCAGGAGCAGGGCCGCCCCTGCGATCACCGCGACCTCCGGCGCCACCGTGGGCGGCTCCCTGTTCGGGCCGGCGGAGGACGCGCTTTGGGGCCCCATGCCGGCGGTGGGATCGTTCATCTGCAACTTGCCCATCGCCAGGTCGAGGCCGGAGGCCCGGGCGATGACGATGGCCGGCGCGGACCCGCCCAGGGCCGGCTGCGGGCGGGCTTCGAGGCCCTGCTCGGCCGCCTGCATGCGCTGCATCGCGTCGGGCGCGCAGGACACCGTCACCCAGGGGACGAAGAACAGCAAAAGCACCACGACCTTCGCGGCGCGGGCGATATTGGTGAAAAGCGAAGAGCCGGCCATGACTATCCCCCTCTGGCTTTCGTGCGGGGCAATGATCGGCCCCGGGCCGGTACGGAGTCAACCGCGGGCGGGCAGAAAAAAGCGCCGCAGAGCCGGCGCCTGTCGTGATTCGCGCGATTGCTGTAAGGCCGGGAGCGGCGCGCGGGATGGCGCGCTTCGGGAAGGGGGCTTCCATCATGATATTGCCGATCGCCTTGACGACCGCCGGCGCCGCCGCGTTGATCAATTTCTGGCTCTCATTGCGGATCGCGACGGTGCGCAGCGCCGAGAATATCTGGATCGGCGACGGCGGCAATGAGCGGCTGACCGCGCTGATGCGCGCGCAACTCAACTTCGCCGAATATACGCCGCTGGTGCTGATCCTGATCGCGTTGGTCGAGTGGGCGGCGGGGACCCGTTTGTGGCTGGAGATCGTCGCGGCTGCCTTCGTGGTCGGCCGCGTGTGCCACGGCCTCGGGATGGATGGCTGGAGCCCCGGGCGCTTCATCGGGATGCTCTTCACCGCGCCGGTCATGATCGGGCTGGGCCTCTATGCGGCGGTGATCCCATGGCTGCCGGGGCATTGATCGGCCCCGAACCGCAGGGAGTCGATCGCATCAGGGCTTGAATAGCGGGGCGGAGCGTTCGCCCCGCTGGACGGACGGATTACCAGCGGTTGCGATAATAGCCGTCCCGGTAGCGCCGGTCGCGATAGCGGTCGCGATCCCGGTAGCCGTTGTTGCGATAGCCGTAGCGGGCCGCATTGATCTCGCGGCGGCATTCGCGCAGCTCGCGCTGATATTCCCAGCGGTTGCGGGCATGCCTCAGCTCGCGCTGGCATTCGCGCCGTTCGCGCTGGACCCGGTTGTTGTAGCCATAGCCATAACCCTGGCCATAGCCGTAGCCGCGACCGCCATAATATTGGGCATTGGCCGCGGTGGGTAATGCGACGGCTCCGGCGACCGCCGCAAGGATGAGGAAACGCATCGTGCAGACTCCTTGTTTGCGTCCAATCCGGACGTCCGGAATGAACGAACGGGATGTACCCGCCGTTGCATGAACTCAAAACTACCCCCCGTTCAGCGGGGGTTTAGGCGGTGGGGCCGGCACAAAGGAAAGGGCGCCCCGTTGCCGGAGCGCCCGTCCTTCCCTGACTGGATCGGGATCTAGCGGCAGCGCACCTGGCCGCGGTCGACCTCGCGGCCGATCGCCGCGCCCGCACCGGCGCCGATCAATGTACCGAACAGGCTCGAACGGCCATTGTCGAGGCTGTTGCCGATCAGCGCGCCGATGCCGGCGCCGATGATCAGACCGGTCGTGCCGTCGCTGCGGCGGCAATAATAGCGACCATCCTGCCCGCGATAGACGCGGTCATAGCGGCTCAGGCGCCGCTCGCGATAATAGCGGCCGTCCCGATAATATTGGTCGGCATAATAATAGCCGCCCGGACCCGGCCGGTTCCAGTCATAGCGGTTGTACCGGCGCCAGTCCTCCCGGCGGGCCTGCGAAATCTCGCGGGCGCATTCGCGCCGTTCCCGGCGATATTCGCGGCGCGTGTCGGAATTGCGCAATTCGCGCGCGCATTCCTGGCGCTCCCGCCACTCGTTGCGGCCCTGCGCGCTGGCGGGCGCTGCGACAGGGATCGCCGAAACCGCCACGGCGGCCGCAAGAATCAGCTTACGCATCTCATCTCTCCTGATCTTTCAGCTATAGCGCTTCAACGAAAGGGCGCGCGGGAGGTTGCGTGAACATTCCGCAACCCCTTGTTAATCGAGGATTTATGACGGAGCCGAAACGCCGCCGGCGCCGCCTGGTCCGGTCAGCAGAGCGGGTTCTGGCCGGGTAAGGGCGGCCCGCGCAGCGGATCGCCGTCGCAGGGCCGGAAGGGATAGGCCGCGGGCTGCAGTTCCGCGCGCAGCAGGATGGCGCCTTCGAACGGGCGGAACAGGGCGGTGAAGACGGTCCGGCGCAGGGCTGCGCTCTGATAGAAGGGGAAGCCCGCCGGGCCGCTGGCGGCGCCGAAGGCATAGCCGGCGCTCGCCGGCGGCGTCGGCGCGGCCCGCCAGGCCTGGCGGCGCGGGAAGGGCATGGAGGTGCCGCGCCACTGATGGCTGCCGTCGAGCGAGCGGACCGTGTCCAACAGCACCGAATAGCGCCGCTGCGCGCCCATGCGCGGTTCCGCCGGGTTGCCGCCGAAGCGGGCGGTGACGGCGCGCACGCCCTGCTGGTCGAGCAAGGCCAGGCGGGCGAGGGTCAGCGCGTCGTCGAGCGCCGCGAAGCGCGCCGGGTCGAGCGCCGCGCGGGAGCGCGGCGCATTGTCGCAGGCGGCATCTGTGCCCGAGGCCAAAGGCGCGCGCATGCCCAGATCCGCGTCGATCCAGTCGGTGGCGCAGGCGAAGGCGAGCTGGCCGTTCGGCGCGGTCGAGAAAGTGAGGTTCAGCGTCGCCGGGGTGACGGTGGTGGGCGCCAGGCCCTCGTCGAGCAGATCGGCGAAGCTCTGGTCGCGGAGGCCGACGAGGCCGACCACGAAATCCTCGACCAGCCCGCCCAGATATTCGTCGAGCTGAAGCAGGCGGAAATAGGTGGAGCGGGGCTGCGCGCCGAGGGAGGAGAGCAAGGCGGCGCGGCGCAAGGCGAGATCGGAGCGCATCGCCTGCAGCCGCGCGCAGACCAGATCGCCGGCGGCGGCGGGCTGGCCCTCCAGCACCGGCGCATAGCAGGCGAGCCAGCGGCGATAGGCGGCGGTGGCGCTGCCCCGCTCCTCGAGCGGCGGGCGGACGGCTCCACCCTCGCGCACCATGGTCTGACCGAATTCGAGCGAAGCCTCGATATAACGCTGGGCGACGATCTCGAGGTCTCGCGCCCATTCGGCGGTGAAGATGGTGAGCGCGCGCGCCTGCTGCCAGGCCTCGACCTGGGCCCGATAGACGCGGTAGGCCGCCTGCACCTCGCTGCGCTGGGTGCCGTTCATGCCGGCATGGCCCGGGCTGCGCTCGTCGAAGACCATCGAATCCGACGGCTGCAGAGCGTAGCGCCGCTCGACCGCGCGGGCGGCCGCGAGCGCGGCATCGAGCCGGGCGCGTTCGGCCCGTTCCTGGCCCGGCGCGCGGGCACGGGCGACGCGGGCGAGATCGAGCATGGTGAGGATGGTCGTCACCGGCGCGGCCACGCCGCTCGCGCGCAGCCGGCGCTGGGCGGCGCGCAGGAAGCCCTGCGGATCGGCGGCCGCCGAGGCGTAGAAATCGCCGACCCGCGGGCCGCCGCCGGCCGCATAATCATATTGGATCAGCTGCTGCGCCAGCCAGGCGGCGGGGACGCGGATGGTCGACGGATCGATCGCGTAGTCGAGATGCTGGTCGATATATTTTTCGAGCCGGAAATGGCGGAGCTCGATCGCCTTGGTGCGGTCGGCGCCGATCTCGAAGACGCCGCCGGCATAATTATTGACGTAGCTATGGGCGAAGGTGTCGCCCGCGAAGTGCATCGCATAGCCCCAGGCGAAGGCGAGCTGATCCTCGGCGCGGGCGTTGCTGAGCAGGAGATTGAGCCAGTCCGCCGCCTGCCAGCCGCCGGCCACGCCCGGATGGACGATCGCCTGACCGACCAGGACGTCGGGGAAGACGTCCGGGCCGAGGGCACCGGCGAGGAATTCGCCCTTGTGGCCGCGGATCGCGCGGCAGGCCTCGGCGGGGACGGCGAAATCGGCGCCGCGGATCGAGACCCGGCAGTCGGTGAGGTCCTGCCAGACCTGCTCGGCGATGTAGAGATGGGTGCGCAGGCCGAAGGCCCGGGCCGGCGTGGCGAGGGCGGCCGCGCCAACCGCCGCGCCGGCCAAAAGCAGAAGCCGCTTCCTCACGAGTCATTCTCCCCTCGCAACGACGGAGGAGGAATCGGCGTTCGCCGGCGCCAAGTCAATCTTGGCAGGCCGCTTCCATGTCGCGCTCATGCTGCATTGCGGGCTCGGCCGCGAGCGGCGGCACCACGGCGCCGATATAGGTCCGGATCTCGAAGCCGCGCATCAGCGTCCGGTGGACGGGGCATTTGTCGGCGACGCCGAGCAGCTTCGCCTCCATCTCGCCGTCGAGCGTCCCCTCGAAGGCGATGTTGCGGGTGAAGAGATCGCGCGGCGGCGTCCCGTCCGCGCCGGCAGGCACGATGCTGTGCGCGGCGGCGACGCTGAAGGGCGGCAGCGTCCAGCCCTTGCGCCCGGCATAAAGGCGCAAGGTCATCGCCGTGCAGGCCGCGAGCGCGCCGGAGAGCAATTCATAGGGTGTCGGCCCGCTGCCCAGCCCGCCGGCCTCGACCGGCTCGTCGGCGATGATCGTGCCGCCGCGCACGGCAATCTCCGCCTGGAACCGACCCCGGCCGGTCGGCCGCGCGATCACCCCATGGTCGGAACCCGCACCGGCATCGTCGGTCATCTCGCCATCCTCCCTGAGCCGGACCATGGCACAGCCCGGGCGATGGCGTAAGCGGCTTGCATGATCCAGAAGATAAGATATTATAACATCTCTATTGATGAGAATCGGAGTTATCCACAGCTTCCTAACAGTTCGGTCCACGCAATCATTAGCAATGCTAAGCAAGGGCCGGAAACGACAAACGGGAGGACAGACGATGCAGATTTCCGGCCCGACCCATGCCCCCGCCATCGCCGGCCGCGCACCGCCGCCGAAGCCGCGCCCTCTTCGCCTGTTCCGCGCCGGCGACGAGACTGCGACGATCTCCGGGATCAACACGACGCCGCTGATCGACGTGATGCTCGTGCTGCTGATCATGTTCATCATCACCATCCCGGTCGCCAGCCACAAGGTGCCGCTCGATTTGCCGCGCCCGTCGCCGGTGCTCCAGCCGCCGCGGCCGTTCCACCAGCTCGACATCACCGCGGATGGCAGCCTGTACTGGAACGGCGCCCCGGTCTCTTCCGGCGAGCTGCAGACGCATCTGCTGCAGCTCGCCGGCGATCCCGCGACGCCGGAGCTCAGGCTGAACGCGGCCGGCGAGGCGCGCTACGAGCGGATCGACCGGCTGCTCGCGCAGATCCGCCTCGCCGGCGTGCAGCGCCTCGGCTTCGTCGGCAACGAGCGCTACAGCCGGGTCTTTTGAGGGCCCGCATGAAAGCGGCCTCCAGGCTATGAGAGGCGGCGGCGGGCGCCGCCGCGCCCGAGCTCCTAGAGCCGGTTGGCGCTTTCCAGCCTCGCGCAGGGAATCGGCTCGGTGAGGAACAGGCCGGCCCGGCCCTCCTCCGACCAGCGCACGACGCCGCAATACTCCTCGCCCGTCCCGAAATGCATCTTGGCATTCATACCGGGCTGGAAGCAGCCGTCATGGGCGAAAGCGGCGCCGTGATGCGACAGATTGTAGACGCGCACGCTGTGCAGGCCCTTGTCGCAATAGGCGATGGCGCGGGTGGCGACGTTCAGCCGCGGCGGCCGGTAGCGGCCGGTTTTCTGCTCGGCGACCAGAGTCTCGAGGACGGCCGCGCAGTCGACCGGCCGATCGAAGGCGACGCCGCAGCGCGCGCCGTCCCACCAGACCGCGCGCCCCTCCACCGAGACGGTGTCGGAAAGGTTCACGGCCAGCCGCTCTCCCGGGATCACCTGCACGCCGGCGGCGAGCATGATCCCCCGGTCGGAGATGTTGCGCACGCGCCAGAGGCCGACATCATGCTCGCGCGCGACCTGTGCGACCCTGAGCACGGTATGGAAGCGCGGGCTGTCCCGCCGCTCATCGTCCCTGCTTAATCTGAGCGGCTCCTTGCCCGCCCTGAAATATTTGCCGGCCAGCATCGGCGTCTCCTTCGCTGCGCCCACCCACAGACACCCCGAAGAACAACCTGTATCAATATTGGTTCCGGTCGATAAATAAAAATAGTCGTGAATTCATCATGCACAAAGAAAATCGAAGATAATTGCCGCGTGATCTTGAGTTAATACTTAATGTTTTATTAACCATGATCTTGTTTTTCTCGGGATCAGCCGCCGGGTCCGGAGCCCGCCACGAGGATCTGCGCCTGGGTGAAGTTGCCGACCCGCGTCGCGCTGATCGAGACGTTCTCGCCGGCACCGCGCTGCAGGAGCAGCGATACGCTGGGCCCGGCATCGACCCGGCTGACGACGCGGTAGCCGGCCCTGGTGGCGGCGTCGGCATAGAAGCCGATCACCTGCGCGGCGGGATCGCCCGTGCGGAAGCCGATGATGCGGCCGCTATTCTGTGCCGAGGCGCCGCTTACATTCACGCTCTAATCGGCGGTGGCGCCCGGATAGGGAGGGAGGCCGTCCGGATAGGCCGCGACGCCGGCACCGGTGCGGACCTCGGCCCGTCCATCCGGCGTCGCGACGCTGATCTCTGCGGGCGGCTGACCAGGTGCCGGCGCAGGCTGGTTGGCCGGCGTGCCGCCGCAGCCGGCAAGAGCGAAGAGCGAAGTGGCGATGAGGATCGGCCTGTGCATCCCGGGTCTCCCGTAGCTGACCGGGCAAGCCTAGTGCAGCAGCGGGCGCGGGCCAAAGAAAATCGGGAGCGCCGGAGGCGGCGCCCGCTCCGCCGGGCCGCCGGCTCAGCGGCCCTGCGCGGCGTTGCCGATGTCGCGGGCGCCGTTTTGCGCCGCCTCGCGTACCCGATCGGCCCGATTCTCGACCGCGGCGGCGGCATTGTCGACCGCGCCGCGCATCTCGGCGGTGCGATTGGCGACCTCGGCGCTGGCATTGCGCGCGGCATCGCCGAAATCCTCGGCCATGTTCCCGGCCGCCTGGCTGATGTTCCGGCTCGCATTTTCGGCCGGCGTGCTGTCCGTGCAGGCCCCCGGCGCGACCATGACGGCCGCCGCCAACGCGATCCTCTTCATACTCATGTCCAACTCCCTGTCCGGCCTCTCGCGCGAATAAAGCGCCGGTCGGGGGCCGGTTCCGGCGAGTGCCCGGTCAGGCGGCGCGCCGCTCGGTGACGCGGGCCACCTGCAGGGTGTCGGTATATTGCTGGAAGGCGACCGCCTTGCCCTCCTCCACGCGCCAGACATGGACGAGTTGCGCATCCACGGTCCGGCCGGTCGCCTTGTAGGTGCCGTGATAGCGGCCGAGGACGACCACCGTGTCGCCGGCGTCGAGGACCTCCTCCGGCACCGCCGCGAAGCCCTCCCATTCGGTGCCCAACCGGGCGAACACCCCGGTCAGGATCGCTTCCGGGCCCAGATAGGGATTGCGGTCGGCATAGGGGAAATTCTCGGCCTCGTTCCAGACGATGTCCGGGCTCATCCGCGCCACGACGCCGGGCACATCGCCCGCGCCGAAGGCGGCGTAAATGCCCTGGATCAGCGCGACATTTTCCTGTGACATATTTCTCCCCCTTTCTCCCGGGTCGTGGCGCTTATGGCCCCGCCGCGAGGCCGCAGCAATCGGTCACCGCGGGGGTGCCGCGCGCGCGGCCGGATAGAGCAGGACCACGGTTTCGGCGTCGGACGGCCCGTAATCGTAGAAGACGAGCATGTCGCCGCGGGCGCGCCTGCCGAAGGCGAGGCTGATGCGGCGGGGGGCGCCGCTGCCGAGATTGGTCCAGCGCACGCCCTGCCAGAGACCGGTCGGTGACCGGGCCTGACGGTTGGCGGCCGGAGCACCGTTGGCGAGCCTGCCGAGCGGCGTCTCGACCCGGTTCACGGCCGGATAGACGATGATGCCGTCGAGCGGCGCCGCGGGGCCCGCCGCCGCGAACGCGAGGCCGCCGTCGGACCGGCGCGTGACATTGAGCGTCACCCGGCCGATCTCGCGCAGGGCGATCTGCGCGGCGAGCGCCTGAAAGCGGGCATAGTCTGCGGCGCTGATCCCGAGATTGGGATGCCAGGGCAATTCGCCTTCGGGATGCTGCGCCGCATAGCTGCGATACCAGGCGAAATTGGCACGGATCGCTGCCGTCATCCGGGCCGCGAGGACCTGCGCCTCGGGCGGCACGGAGATGGCCATGGCCCGGGCCGGATGCGCGCCAGGCGCGGGAAGAAAGGCCGCGACATTGGCGACTGGCGGCACGGCAACCGGGGTCGCGCTCCCGGCCGGGGCGGCCGCGCCGTTGGCCGGCGCCGCGGGAGCCGCCGGCGAAGCATTGTTTCCGGCCGGGGCTCCGCAAGCAGCAAGCAGGCCCGGGGCAAGGAGGGGAAGGATGGCGCGGCGCATCGCGCCCGCATAGGCCGTTCCCCGCATCGCCGCCAGCGCCGCAGCGGGGGCGGCTATGGAGACAGATATTTCATATTGAGATTATTGTCTCATTAGACTATCCGCCTGACGACTCGTAAAGGAGCCGGAATGACGACGCTCACCCAGGGCCAGCGCGACGCCTATTTCGCGCGGATCGGCATCGACGCCCCGGCGCGCGCCGATCTCGAGGCGCTCCGGACGATCCATCGCGCCCATGCCTATGCCTTCACCTGGGAGGCGGCGGACGCCTTCCTGACCCAGCCGGAGGGCGGGGTCGAGCCGGCGCGCGCCTTCGAGAAAATGGTGACGGGACGTCGCGGCGGCTGGTGCTACGAGATGAACGGCCTGCTCGGCGCCGCGCTCGCCGCCGCGGGTTTCCCGGTGACGCGGCTCTGCGCCGGCGTCCACCGGGCCAATATCGGCGAGGCCGCGATCGGCAATCACCTGACCCTGCGCGTCGAGCTGGAGGACGGCCCCTGGCTGGTCGAGGCCGGGCTTGGCGATGCGCTGCCCGCGCCCTTGCCGCTCCGCGAGGGCAGGCAGGAGGAGAGTTTCCTTGCCTGCTCGATCGAAGCCGCGGACGGGGGCTGGCTGCGTTATGTCAACCATCGCCACGGCGTCGCCTCGACCTTCGATTTCCGCCCCGATTATGCCGATGACGGGGTGCTGGCGGAGAAGGAGGTGTGGATGCGCACCGATCCCGGCTCGCCCTTCACCGGCGCGCTGGCGATCATGCGGCATCTTCCCGGCCGGGTCGAAAGCCTGGTCAACCGCACCCGGCGGACCTTGACCGCGGACGGGCTGGTCGAGCGGGAGCTGACCGACGAGGCGGCGTTCGCGGCCGAGCTGGCCGGGCCGTTCGCGCTCGACCTGCCGGATGTAGCCGCGCTCTGGGCGAAGACCGGCGCGGTGCTGGCGGCACGCGAAGCCGCCTGAGCGGCGGCGCCCGGCCGATGGCCGAACGGGTCCGCATTTCGACCCGAATTGTCGCTGCGCCGGCGGCATGATAGGCAGGCGGCGCATTCGCAGCACGGCGGGGGTGTGCGGTGAAGATCAACTTCTTCGAGCTGTTTGAAGACCTGTTCGAGGGCACGCTTTACTTCCTCTACAACATCCTCGGTTCGGCGGTGACCCTGCTGCGGCACCCTTTCGAAGGACCCGGACAGCTCTATGCGGCCCGCACCGCCTATAAAGCAGCGCCGAAGGACGGGCCGAGGCCCGGGCCGCAGGTGGGCGGGCTCGCCTTCCTGTTCATCTACCTGTTTGCGGCTTTGCTTGCGATCGACATCCTGCCGGGCGGCGCGATCCAGCTGCGTTCGCTGCTGGCCATTTTCGGCGAGCCGGGCGAGATCGGCGTGGGGCCGGCCTGGCCGGCGGTGCTCGGGGCGCTTGCCGCCGCCGCCCTCGTCGACGCCTCGGCCCGCCTCCTCATCCTCCTCATCCACCTTTTTTCCCGCGACGTCCCTGCGGCCGAGCGCGACGGGCTCGTCAACCGCTTCGAATATGCGTTGTTCTGGCCGCTCTTCCTGATCATGGCGCTGATCGGGCTGCTGGTCGTGGTGGGGCCGGGCGGGGCGGGGACGAGGATGCCGGCCTGGTGGACCGCCCTGCTTTTCGCGGGCATGGCCGTGATCTATTTTTCCTATCTGCCGGCGGCGCTGCAGATCTGGCCGAACCTGCGGCATCCGGCCTCCGGCAAGGGCAGCAACCGGCTGCTCGGCTTCATCCTGGCCATCGGTCTTGTCACCGCGATCCTGATCAGCGCGGTGGTCTGCGGCCTGGGCGTCGCTGAAGCGGTTCACCGCGCGGACGCCGCCGCCGGTTCCGACGGACAACCGGGCCGCAGCCGGTAGCGGCGGGCAGCGCGCAGCCGCCCGCCGGCTTCCGCTCGCCTAGCGGCTCTGCCCGTCGTGGCGCTGGTGATAGATGTTGCGGCTGGCGCGGTCCTGCATGCGCTCCAGACGATAGCGTTCGCGGGGCGTGAGGCCGGGGCCGTCGGCACGGCTGCGCGCCTCGTAGCGGGCGATGTGGGCCTGCTGGCGCTCCAGCCGGTACGCCTCGCGCCGGGTGAGCTGGCCGCTATGGACGCCATCATAGATGCGATGCTGCTGATGGCCCTGGCGCCGGTTGATACGGGCCTCGGCCGGCGCGGCGACGACGGTCAGCGCGGCGGCGCCGAGCAAGGCGGCGGCGAAGGCGGTACGGATACGCATGTCACTTCTCCTCGGGATCGAACTGGTCCCGAGGCCAATAACGGGCGGCGCCTGCCCGCCCTTCGTCGCCGCCAGGCTGAAGGTGAAGCGCGCACTTTGGCCTCGCCATAGACCGGCATGCAGAGCACGATTTTCACGGCGACCGCCTGTTATTCGGCCCGCGCCGCGCGGATGATCCGGACCGGCCGTTCCAGCATCTGGCCGCGCATCGCACCGGCCCCGGCATTCTCGACCGTCGGCGCGGCGAGGATGCGGCGGACCACATCCATGCCCTCGACGACGCGGCCGAAGGCGGCATAGCCCTGGTCGTCGTCATTGCCGCTGGACGGGCGGCGGTGGCCGGCGTCCATCGAGGGCATGGCACCGGCGACGATGAAGAAGTCGCCCATCGCGCTGCCGGGCTCGAGCCGGGCCATGGAGATGGCGCCGTCGACATGGCGCAGGCCGGTGCGGCTGGTCGGCTCATGCGCGATCGGCGGCAGGCCAAGCATGGCATTGCGGCGGATGCCGCCCTGGATGAAGCCGTGGCCGGGTGTGCGCGGCGTACGAGAGGCGCGGTAGAAGGTGATACCGTCGAAGCGGTGCTGGTCGACATAAGCGAGGAAATTGGCGGTGGTGACCGGCGCGTGCCGGCCGTCCAGCTGCAGCACGATCGCGCCCGCATCGGTTTCCAGCCGGACGCGGACCGTGTCGGGGACCGGTTGGGCGGCCGCCTGGTTGGTTGCAGCCCCTTCATTGGCCGGTGCGGCAGGCGGGTTGGCGGGCGGACTCTCGCCGCAGGCCGAAAGGGCGAGGGCGAAAGCGGCGGTCAGGCTGAGCGGGCGAATCATACGCGCAAGTCTAGCCGCTCGGCCGGGCAAGGTGAAAGGACATGAGGCAAGGCTGGCTCCGCCTGCCTTCGGCGCCTAGGTTTGTCGCCCGATCGGGAAGGGAGGTTCGCCCGATGCCCCAGTCCATCGCCCACGTCGCGCTCGTCGTCCGCGATTATGACGAGGCCATCGCCTGGTATATCGAGATGCTCGGCTTCTCGCTTGTCGCCGACGAATATCAGCCGGAGCAGGACAAAAGATGGGTGCTGGTCGCGCCGCCAGGCGCGCCGCCGGGCAGCACCTCGTTGCTGCTCGCCCGGGCCGCGACGCCGGAACAGGCGGCCTTTGTCGGCGATCAGGCCGGCGGCCGCGTCTTCCTGTTCCTCAGCACCGGTGATTTCGACCGCGACTTCGAGGCGATGACGGCAAAGGGCGTCCGGTTCGTGCGCCCGCCCGCCACGCAGCCTTATGGCAAGGTCGCCGTCTTCCTCGATCTTTACGGCAATCGCTGGGATCTGGTGCAGTTCGCCGCGCCGTGAGTCGGACATGAAAAAGGGGCGCCCGAAGGACGCCCCTTCCCCGTCCGGCGCGCCTAGAAGCGGACGCCGACGCCCATGGCGACGTGACGCCGCTGCAGGTTGATGCCGGCGAAGCGGCCGTAATCGGCATAGTTGATCTCGGCCAGACCATAGAGATTGCGACCGAAATTGACGTTGACGCCGATCGCCCCCTGGACACCGTCGTCGCTGTCGGAGGCGCTGATGCCGCCGCTGGTCGCGGTGAAGCGGATCCGGGCATAGCCGAGCTTGCCGTAGATCAGGGTGCGGCCGGTGACCACGCCGACGCGCAGGCCCGCGCCCAAATTGCCGTCCTCGCCGAGGCAGTCGCTGCCGTCGCAAAGGTCGACGCTCGAAAATTCATAGGTGGCGTAGGGCCCCATGACGACCGAATGGCCGACCCGGAGGTCGAAGCCAGCCTCGCCGCCATAGGAAACGGCGCTGCCGATCTTGTAGACGCCGCCATCATCGCTGACGGTCGGCGTCTCATAGCCGAGACGGGCTTCGAAGCGCACGCCGGCAAACTGGTCGGCGGGAGCTGCGGGCGCCGTCGGTGCGGCATCCTGCGCCGCGGCGACGCCGGGCACGCAAACAAAGGCCGCAACGGCGGCCAGATACTTCTTCATGTTTCCCCCAATTCAGGAAGTGAAAATCCCAATCCTCACAGGACGTTAGGCTGGGTGGCCCGGCCTTAGGCGGCAACCCGCGGCCCGTCCAGCGCTTTTGTCGGGGCCGCGGGCGGGCTCAGGCCCGGCCAGGCGCCCAATCGGGCGGCGCCAGCTCGAAGCCGGCAAATTCGAAGGCCGGTGAGACGATGCAGGAGACCAAAGCCCAGCCCCGGTCCGCGGTCGCCGCCTGCCAGTGGCCGGGCGGGATGACAAACTGCGGGACTTCCCCGGCGAGCACGTCCGCGCCGAGCCGAGCCGCCACGATCGGCCGGTCCGCGGTCGCGGCCATGTCCAGCAACAGCGGGCTGCCGGCGTGGAAGAGCCAGAGTTCGGTCGCGTCGACCCGATGCCAGTGCGAGCGCTGGCCGGCCTCGAGCAGGAAATGGATCGCCGTGGCCGCGCCGCGAGCGCCGTCCTGCACCTCCGCCCGCCACGTCTCGCGATACCAGCCGCCTTCCGGATGCGGCGCCAGGCCGAGTGCGGCGATCAGGGCGTGAGCCTCGTCCATCGCCCTGCTATAGCGCGGGAAAGAACGGAGGGGGACATGCACAAGCTGGTCATCGCAATGCTGGGGGTCGCGGCCGTCCTGCCCGCACCTGCCGCCGCCTATGACAGCCGCGATCTGATGTGCGGGTCGATCCGGCGGACCGAGGACGGGCGGTTCAGGAACAGCATCGATCCGGGGCTCAGCGTGCGCGCACTGGTCGCCGAGCCCGGCCCCTTCGTCCAGCGGCTCGGCCCCGATGTCGTTGCCTTTACCTGTTTCCGCAGCGAGGTCCTGCCGGAGGTGGACGATGTCGAGGTGCTGCAGGCGGGCTACGGGCTCTATCTCGGCAGCCCGCGCACCGGGACGCGGATGATCAAGCTCGAACTGGCCGGCGGCCGGGTGGCCTTCGAGGCGATAGGCGGCGATCTGAGTCGCGGCGAGCGCCGCTCGCTGGAGCGGATCGTCGGCCAGATGCAGGCCCGGCTCGCGCCCGTCCCGTGAGAAGCGAAGGGCGGCCTCGGGCGGCGCCCCTCTCTCGGCCCGGCGCATTTAGCGCGGCCTTAACCCTTGCCGCCTAGGTTGCGCGCCCGAAACGACGGGACAGATTGCATGAGCTTCTCCTTCTCCGATTTCGCGGCAGCGCTGAAGAGCGGCCACCGGGTCACACCAGAGGACGTTCTCGCCGTGCGCCGGGCGGTATGGCCCGACGGCAGGGTCGCCGACGCCGAGGCCGGGATCGTCTTCGATCTCAATCGGCTGATCCGCGAGCCGTCGGCCGAATGGCGCGATTTCTTCATTGAGGCGCTGACCGACTATGTCGTGAACCAGAAGCAGCCGCGTGGTTATGTCGATGAGGCCAACGCCGCCTGGCTGATCGCCGAGGTCGACCGGGATGGCGAGCCGGTCAGCCGGCTCGAGGTTGAGCTGGTCGTCAAGGTGATCGAACGCGCGCTCAACTGCCCTGCCAGCCTCCGGAGCTGGGCGCTCGGGCAGATCGAGGAGGCGGTCGTGCGCGGTACGAAGACCGTGGACGCCGATGAATGCGGCTTGCTCCGGCGTCTGGTCTTCGCGCCGGGCGGCGAAGCGGCGCTGGTGGTCGGCGAGGACGAGGCGGAGGCCCTGTGGCGCCTGAAGGACGCCTGCCTCCACAGCGACAACGCGCCGGAATGGAAGACGCTGTTCGTGCAGGCGCTCGGCAATCATCTGATGGCCTGGTCCTCCTACCGGCCGCTGCAACGGGAGGAGGCGGCGCGGCTCGAGGCCTTCGTCAGCGACGACCGAAGCAATGTCCTGGGCTTTTTCTCGCGGATGCGCGGGGCCAATCCGCTGGCCGAGGCGGCGAAGCTGTTCAAGGATGCGCCCCGCATCGACTATGATGCCGCGCTGGCGGCCGCGGAGGCGGTCACGCCGGACGAGCAGGGCTGGCTCGACCGCAAGGTCGAGGCGGACGGGGCTCGCGATCCTTATGAGGAAGCGTTGCTCGCCTTTCTGGCCGTCGAAAAAAAGGCCTAGATCGCCGCCGGCAGCGCCCAGTCGACGGGCGCGAGGCCCCGGCTCTCGAGGAAGCGATTCGCCTTCGAGAAATGGCCGCAGCCGAAAAAGCCGTTATGCGCGGAGAGCGGGCTCGGGTGCGGGGCGCGCAAGACGAGATGCGGGCCGCCGCGCTCGATGCTGTCGATCTGCGCTGCCTTTTTCTGCGCATAGCTTCCCCAGAGCATGAAGACGACCGGATCATGTTGCCGGTTCACCTCGGCGATGGCGGCGTCGGTGAAGCGCTCCCAGCCGCGCTCGCGATGCGACGCGGCCTGACCCATGCGCACGGTCAGCACGCTGTTCAGCAGCAGCACGCCCTGTTTCGCCCAATGTTCGAGGAAACCGTGCCGCGCCGGCGGGATGCCGAGATCGGTCTGCATTTCCTTGTAGATGTTGACCAGGCTCGGCGGGATCGGCGTGCCGGGCTTCACGCTGAAGCAAAGGCCGTGCGCCTGCCCGGGCCCGTGATAGGGGTCCTGCCCCAGGATGACGACGCGGACCTGCCCGAGAGGGGTCAGATCCATCGCCCGGAACCATTCATTGCCCCGGGGAAAGATATGCCGGCCCGCCGCTTTCTCGGCGAGAAGAAAGCTCTTCAGGTCCTTCATATAAGGCTGCTCGAACTCGGCGCCGAGCGGCCCCAGCCAGCTTTCGTGCAGCTTCACCTCGCTCATCCCGCCTTCATAGGATGCTTCCGCGGTTGCCGCGACGGTTTATCCGCCGGTTTGCCGGGGAGCCCGGCCGCGCTATCCTGCTTCCGGGGAGGGACAGACTATGAGACCGATCGCTCTGCTCGCGCTCGGCGCGCTGCTCGCCACGCCGGCCGGGGCGCGGGAGCGAACCTGCCGGGACATAAGGACTTTGGTCAACGCAGACGGCAGCGACTTTCGCGGCGTCGCCTTGTCGATGGAGGCCGGCAGCGGCCTGTCCGTCACCGTCCGGGGCCGCCGCGTCGAGCTGCCGACCGCCCATGATTGCGAGATGAATGTCGACCGGGGCAACGAAAGCAGCCTCGGCTGCAACTGGGAAGCGGCCACATCGGTGGAGGCTGGCGCGCTCTACGATCGCCTCGTTGCCCGGATCAACCCGTGCCTCAGCCAGCCGATGGAAGCGGGCACGCCTTTTGCGGGCACCGGCGTCCGGATCGTGCAAAGCCATAGCCAGACAGTCCTGGCCGGAGGCCGCAACACCGACGTCAGCATCACCCTGTTCGAGCATGATGCCACCAGCGCGGATTCGCCGGGCGGTGCCCAGCCGGTCCGGTATATCGTGGCGCTCTGGGTGGCGCTCGACACCAGCCGGACGGCTGAGGCGGGCGACGATACAGGCGGCGAACCCTAAGCGTGGACCAGCGCCAGCGTCCGTTCGTCTCTTTCGCCATCGCAGAAGGCGTCGAGCGCCTCGGCAAAGAGCGTGGGATCATCCGCCGCCGCCTCGAACAAAGTCAGCGAAGAACGGAATTTCAGGGCGTCGACCGGCCCCAGGATGGTCTCGGCGCTTCTCCCCTTATGGGCCAGCATCGCCCCGGTGCAGGCGGCGAGGCGCGGACCAAGCAGGGGATGGGCGAGATAGGCGCGCGCCTCCGCGGCCGAGGCGATCGCATAGAAGCGCGCCATCGGGCTGTGGCCGAGCCCGGCAATTTGCGGGAAGACGAACCACATCCAGTGGCTGCGCTTGTACCCCTCCTTCAATTCGATGAGCGCCCGCGAAAAGACCTCTTCCTGCGCTGTGACGAACCGTTCGAGGTCGAACGCGGTCATTCGCTCCGGCTTCGATTGACCAAAGCCGGCTCCGGGCCGGCGCCCTCGGCGCGGGCGTCGGCGAGCCTTTTCCCCTCGACCGAGAGCATGTCGAACAGACGCTCCGGATCCTGCCAGCGCAGGCCTGCGGCGAAAGCTTCGGCGCCCTCCGCGACCAGGATCTCGCGCTGTCCCTGCGCCAGGCCCGCCAGGATCCGCCGCGCGCATTCGGCCGGGTCCATCCCCGCCTCGATATTTGCATCGGACTCGCCGCGGGCACTGCCGTCGCCTTGCAGCGCATTCTTCGCCACGCCGGTGCGCACCGAGCCGGGCAGGACATTCACGACCCGCAGACCATAAGCCTGCTCGACCTCCGCCCGGAGCGCATCGGCATAACCGATCAGACCGTGCTTGGCGGCGGCATAGCCGGTCCTGAGCACGGGGCCGAGACGGCCGGCGACCGACGAGATCATGACGATCGTGCCGGACCGCCTCTCCGCCATGCGGGGCAGGAGCAGCTGGGTCAGGCGGATCGGCGCATGAAGGTCTATATCGATCAGCCGGTCGAACACCTCGGGCGCGGTGTCGATGGCGAGGCTGCGCTGACTGATCCCCGCATTGTTGACCAGCATGTCGATCGCGCCGCGCCAGTTCCAGGCGGTCGCCGCGGCGGCGGGCAGGCTGTCCCGATCGGTGACCTCGAACGGCAGCACCAGGCTGTCCGCATCGAGCCTGGCCGCAAGCGCGTCCAGCGCGTCACGGCGGCGCCCGGAGAGGATCAAAGCCGCGCCCCCGGCGGCGAAGGCCTCGGCCAGCGCCGCGCCGATCCCCGACGAGGCGCCGGTGATCCAGATCGCGTTGCCGCGCCAGCTCATGACCGCGCCCGCGTCCGGTCAGCGCCGCCGCTGCCGGGCCCGCCATTCGCGCACCGCCCGGAGCGTGTTGGTCACATGGTTGCGCCAGTCGAGATCGGAATAGGAATAGATGATGCGGCCGTTGGGCGCGATCACATAGGAGGTGCGGTTGGTGAGATTGCCGCGCTGCGCGGAGAAGGCGACCTGATAGTCGCGAATGATCGAGGCGCTGGCCATGCCGACGGGGAAGGCGCTGCGGCACGCCTCGAGCGAGAACCGGCGGAGCAGGTCATAATGGTCCGCGGAGAGGCCGATCACCTGGGCGCCGGCGCGGCGGAAGTCGGGCGCCGCATCGGAGAAAGCATGCGCCTCCAGCGTGCAGCCCTGGGTGAAGGAGCGCGGGTAGAAATAAAGCACGACCGGCCCGTTGCGCAGCGCCCGGTGGAGGTTGAACGAGAAGGGGCGGCCGGCGAGCGCGCCGCCGGTGCTGAAATCGGGCGCGACATTGCCCTCGGGCAGGGAAGCGGGCGCGGCGGCGGGCAGCGAGGCGAAGGCGAGAGCAAAAGCGGGGGCAAGCGGGCGCATCACGGGCGACTCCTGTTTCTGGCGGCGGAACGAATAGACCCAAAGCCGGGCCGCCGCCAGCGTCACGATCGCGTCCGAAGCACGCCGGACCGGCGCGCCGCTGCGCCCGCCGGAACTTGGCGGCGGCGCGGCGCTTTGCTAGCTGTGACGGCGGGGGCGCGGAGCGGGAGACGACGTATGAAAGTGAAGCTTCTGACCCTGGCGGCGGCCGGCGCTCTCGCCGCTTTCACCGGCTCCGGCGGCGAGGCCGGGGCGCAGCCTGCGGCCGGCGGCGCCTGCCGCCTGTCGCTGCGCGCCGAGGCCGATGGCGAGAGTTTCGAAATGGCGGAGCGCGCCTCGGGCGCGGCGCGCGACCGGCTGGTGCAGCAGACCGGCACCAATTTCGCGGCGGCGGCCTCGCACCTCTGCGCGGCGCGCGTGGTCACCGCGACCAGTCTCCGGCCCTATAACCGGCTGCTGGTCCGCAATGCCGAGGCGGCGACCGAGCCCAATATCTATGACGATGCCGAAGAGCAGGCAGGGGCGCTGATCATCGAGTTCGTCTACGACAGCGCGGCGCCGACGCAGGCGCAGATCGAGCATGCCTTGCGTTGCTGGCGCAGCCCGCAGGCGCAGGGCTGCCAGGTCGAGGATGTCGGGCCCTAGCCGCCGGGCTATCGAAGCAGCAGGCGGCCGAGGGCGCCGGCGGAGAGATAGAGCCGCTCGCGCATATCGGCGGGGATCATGTCCTCGAGCAGCCGGTCGAAGGCGGGACGGTCGCCGCACGCGGCCACCCGTACCATGTCCAGCGCCAGTGCCTCGTCATGGCTGAGCCGCGGGCAGCAAGGCGGGGCGATGCAGAAAGGGTCGGGCCACGCGGCGCCGACCTCCTCCAGCAGCACGTGGAGGCGGGCGGCGGCGCGGACCGAGCCGAGCCGGTCGGCGACCGCCTGCATCGGGCAGCGCCCGAGCTTGTTCATCACCACCCGGAGGCGGAGCGCGGCGGCGAGACGGGCGTCGCCCGCCTGCAGATCGGGCGTGCGGACGAGCTGATCGGCAAACTTGCGGACAATCTATTGCGATTGGTTCTCAATAGCAACATGTTCGTCAGCCTCTCGCCTCGCTTCGGCCCCCGATCTGCAGATTATCGCTTTCCGTCTCGGTGAAGGCGGCGCCTTCGCCGCGGAAGGCCGCCCGCAACGTGGCCGGATCGACGCCGCGCTCCCAGCGGGCGATGACGATGGTGGCGACGGCATTGCCGACGAAATTGGTCAGGGCGCTGCATTCGCTCATGAAGCGGTCGACGCCGAGAATCAGGGCCATGCCGGCAATGGGGATGCCGGGCACCACCGCCAGTGTCGCGGCCAGGGTGACGAAGCCCGAGCCGGTCACCCCGGCCGCGCCCTTCGAGGAGATGATCGCCACCGCCATCAGGGCGAGTTGCTGCTCGAGCGAGAGCGAAATGTTGCAGGCCTGGGCGATGAACAGGGCGGCGAGCGACATATAGATGCAGGTGCCGTCGAGGTTGAAGCTGTAGCCGGTCGGCACGACCAGGCCGACCACCGGCTTCGGGCAGCCAGCCCGCTCCAGTTTTTCGATCAGCGACGGCATCGCGCTTTCGGAGGACGAGGTGCCGAGCACCAGCAGCAATTCGTCCTTGATGTAGCGGACCAGCCCCCAGAGCGAGAAGCCCGCCGCCCGCGCGATCAGGCCGAAGACGATGATCACGAACAGCAGGGAGGTGCCGTAGAAGGTGCCGACCAAAGCCGTCAGGTTGCCCAGCGACCTGATCCCGTATTTGCCGATGGTGGAGGCCATCGCTCCGAAGGCGCCGACCGGCGCGGCGTACATCAGGATATGGACGATGCGGAAAACGACCGCGGTGAGCGCCTGGAGCCCGCTTTGCAGCTTCGCACCCTTCTCGCCGAGCAGGGTCAGCGCAATGCCGAACAGGATGGAGACGAACAGGACCTGGAGGATCTGGCCGCTGGTGAAGGCGCTGAAGAACGTGTCCGGGATGATCGCGAGCAGGAAACCGGCGACGCTCTGATCGTGCGCGCGCGTGACGTATGATTGAACCTTCGCCAGGTCGAGGTGCTGCGGATCGACATTCATGCCCTGGCCGGGATGGACGAGATTGGCGACGAGGAGGCCGATGATCAGCGCCAGCGTGGAGACAGCGAGGAAATAGCCCATCGCCTTCAGCCCGACCCGGCCGAACGCCTTCAGGTCGGCCATTCCGGCTATGCCGGTGACCACGGTCAGGAAGATGACCGGGGTGATGATCATCTTCACCAGATTCACGAAGCCGGTGCCGAGCGGCTCCAGGCTCTGGCCGAAAGCGGGCCAGGCCCAGCCGGTGAACACGCCGAGCGCGATCGCGACCAGCACCCAGAAATAGAGCGTCCGCCAGAAAGGCCGTCTTGCCGCCGCCATATCCCCTCCCCGCTTCCGCTTCTGAATAGAGGGGGAAAATGCCGCTGTCAGGCCATTGATCTTGCGGGGCGCGGCGGCGTAGGGCCCGGGCATGAACGAGAGCGCCGCCGCGGTCACGACCATCGCCCACCAGATCCAGCTGGCGGTGGCGCCGGTCTTCCTGCTCGCCGGCATTGCCGGGATGATCAACGTGCTCGCCCACCGGCTGGCGCGCGTGGTCGACCGCTCCCGCCAGCTCGAGAACGAGCCGCCGGACGCCCATGAGCCGATGCGCCGACTCTATTTCGAGGAGCTCGCCATTCTCGACCGGCGGATGCGGGTGGTGAACCGGGCGCTGAGCTGCTTCACCGCGGGTGCGCTGTTCGTCTGCGTGGTGGTGGCGATCCTGTTCGTCGCCGATCTCGCCAGGATCGCTTTCGCCAGGCCGATCGCCCTGCTGTTCATCCTGGCGATGCTGCTGCTGATCGTCGGCCTGATCCTGTTTCTCTACGAAGTCCGCCTCGCGACCAGGGCGCTGAAGGTCAGCCGCCGGCGGCGCATGGAGAGACTGGCCGAATGAGCGAGAATGGCGGAGGCAGCGGCGAACGGCTGGCGCGGGTGGCGCTGATCGTCTCGGCCGTGGCGCTCGCTCTCTCCATCCTCGGCCTGTTCCTGCCGCTCGGCCGGTAGCGGCAGAGCCGTTCGGCCGCGGTTCACCATCGCGCGGGCAGCGTTTTCGCACGTCGATTCGGATCGCTTTGGGTGGGGAGACAAATATGCGCCGACGTGCCATCGTCAGTCTTTCCTTATTTGCTTCGCTCGTGCCAGCCCCGGCGACGGCGCAGGACGTGTTCGCCGGCCTGCTTGTCCACGACGTGCACCTGCCGATCGACAAAGGCGGTTTCGAGAACGGGCCGGAGCTGGAGCTCGGCTATCGCGGCAGCCGGATCGGCGCGCTCGGCTTTCTCGGCCGGCCCTCGTTCTATGTGCGCGGCGCGGTCGCCGCTTCCGGCGGGGCCGATTTCCTCTCGGCGGGACTCAGCTGGCGGGTCGGCGGCGGGCCGCTCTACGTCCAGCCGTCCGCGGGCGTGGCCGTGCAGACCGGCGCCATGCCTGTCTATGACGCCACGGGCCGGCGGCGCGACCTAGGCTCGCGCGTCGTGCTGGAGCCGGAAATCGCGGTCGGTTACCGGATCGCGCCGCGCGTCTCGATCGAGGCGGCGCTGGTCCATCGCAGCCATGCCGGGCTGTTCAACAGCCGGCAGAATCCCGGCATGGATTCGCTCGGGCTGCGGCTGAATTTCACTCTGCCATGAAGGGGGGCGATCGGCGCCCGTGGCGCTGATCATATCGGCCGTGGCGTTCGCTGCGGCTGCCCTGGCCTCTTGCCTGCCGCGCGTCGGATGGCGGCAGGGTGGACGAGGCCTCAGGCGGCGCGGGCGAGGGCGCCGACGGCGAGGTAGAACAGGATCAGCACGGGGCCGAGCAGGAACAGGGTCAGCGCGACTGCGCCGATCCGCACCAGCGTCGGGTCCCAGCCGGTGCTACGGGCGAAGCCGGCGCAAACGCCGAGGGCCTTCGCATTGCGCTTGTCGAGGGCGTAGCTGGACATGGGTCTAATCCTGAAACGGGTTGGCAAGGTCCGGGAGGGACCGGCCCGGCATTAGATGACCGGGACCGGACCCACCGCGGCGGTGAGGAACAGGCTGGAGGCGACGAGCGCGCCGAACACCGAAAGGGCCAGCTTCTGCAGGTTGATCGAAACAGACATTGTAATCTCCTTTTGCCGACCAGCGGACCATCCGCCGGTCATGCAGGGGATACTGCAGCCACCGTGCCAGGTGCGAAAAATGGCAGAAAACTGCGCTTTTACGGGATTGGGGTCGTTGTGGGCCGTTTCCTCAGCACCAGGACCTGGTGATTTACGCCAACAGTCGGTGTCCGACGATGAACGTTATGCGCGATTCCGGACAGCCGCGTCGGCGACGCCCGCGCGGACCAGCTCCGGGCCAAGGCGGCCGGTCAGCCAGAACGCCCACATTTTGAAGTCCGCGGCCAGTGACCAGAGCGGATGGGTAAAGGTGGCCGGGCGGTTGCGCTCGACCGCCAGGTGCGCTGCCCAGGCGAAGCCGTAGCCGGCGACCGGGAGCGCCCAGCACAGCCACCAGAGCCGGGTCGCCAGCGCCGCGGCAGCGATCAGGACGACGAGGCTGGTGCCGGCATAATGGAGCGCGCGCGTGCCGGGGCGGCTATGCTCGCGCAGATAATAAGGCCAGAAGTCGGCGAAGCGCTCAAGCCTGGACATCGGCCGGCGGCTCCGCCCTCCTGCGACGGACCAATATGTCGGCGGCGGCGGCGCCGAGCAGTGGCGACATCGGCGCCAGCGTCTGCATCCAGACCGGCAGCGGCACGAAGAAGAGGAAGGCGAGCAAAAAGGCGAGCACGCCGCCGATCATCCAGCCCGGCCATGCCGCGCCGGAAAGCCATTTCGCGACCGCGGCGGCGGCGAAGGTGCCGAGGAACCAGGCGAGGAGGACGGAGATCTGGGCCCCGACGGGCGCGGCCCTGACCCCCTCGATCAGCGCCTGCCGGTCGTTCGGATCGGCAGGGACGTGCAAAGGATAGAGGGTGGTGCCGATATAGCCGATCAGCATCATCACCAAAGCGCCGGCAACGATCCCGGCGAGCAATCCGACAAAGCCCTTCATGCGGCCTGATTAACGTCTTTCCACCTGCGCCGCCAGCGGATGGTGCGCGGATCCTGCCCACAGTTTCCCTGATCCTGTCTGCCGCAAGATCGGTCATTGTCTTCCGTCTCGCGATCCGGTCGAAGGGAAGGACCCGTTGGTCGAAAAGCCGTTCCTGACGAAAGGTTTTCCGGCTGCGGTGAACCGTCGGGAAGGCGCTTGACCCGCAGCGCCGCCTGCCACAAATGTAGCGGGTAGACAAAGCTGTTGGTATTGGCTTTGCCGCAGGGGACGGCGGCTGGGAGAGGGGATCGACCATGATCACGCCGTCCGGCGCGCGTGCTGCGCTGCTCGTTGCTTTGCTTTCCTCCGCCTCTCCGGCCTTTGCCCAGGTCGCGCCGCCGGCCGGGCCGGCCCCGACGACGCCCCCCACCGGCGACACACCGCCCCCGGTCGCGACCGAAAATGCGCAGGGCCGCCGCACCTACACGCCCGCCGATTTCGCCCGCTTCGCGCCGCGCAACGCGCTGGACATGCTGAACAACGTGCCGGGCTTCTCGATCGACGGCGGCGACACCGAGCGGCGCGGGCTGGGCCAGGCGACCGGCAATGTGCTGATCAACGGCGAGCGCTATTCCGGCAAGTCGACCAGCGTGCTGACCGAATTGCAGCGGATCAGCGCATCCAATGTCGTCCGGATCGAAATCGTCGACGCCGCGACTTTGAACATTTCCGGCCTCAGCGGCCAGATCGCCAATGTCGTGACCCGCCCGAGCGGCCTCTCCGGCAATTTCTCCTGGAGCCCGCAGCAGCGCCGGGACCGGACGCCGGCGCGGCTGCTCGGCGGCGAGGCCTCGATCAACGGCACGATCGGCACCGGCACGACCTACACGTTGAGCCTGCGCAACAACAGCTTCCGCAACGGCAATGCCGGGCCGGAACTGGTCACCGACGCGAACGGCGCTATCATCGATCGGCGCGACGAGGTGCTGGGCGTCAACGGCGACCAGCCGCGCCTGTCCGGATCGCTCCGCCACAGTTTCGGCAATGGCGCGATCCTCAACCTCAACGCCGCGGCCGGCTACAACACCCAGGACGTCGAGGAGAACGGCGTGCGCATCGGCCCCGGCCAGCCGGACCGCACGCGATTCGTCGAGGAGCGCACGCGCGGCCATAATTACGAGCTGGGCGGCGATTACGAATTCGGGCTCGGCGGCGGCCGGCTGAAGCTGATCGGGCTGCACCGGTTCACGCACACCAACTTCCGCCAGACCCTGATCCAGGACTATGCCGACAGCACGCCGACGCTCGGTCAGCGCTTCACCCAGGCTGGCGACGAATCAGAGTCGATCGCGCGCGGCGAATATCGCTGGCGGGGCGGCGGCGCCGACTGGCAGGTCAGCCTCGAGGGTGCGCTCAACCGGCTGGAGATCGACAACGGCCTGTTCGCGCTGAACGCCGCCGGCGATTTCGTGGCCACGCCGTTTCCGAACAGCGCGGCGACCGTGCAGGAGCGGCGCGCCGAGGCAGCGATCACTTATGGCCGGCCGCTCAGTTCGAAGCTCACCTTGCAGGTCTCGCTGGCCGGGGAATATTCGCAGCTGACCCAGGAGGGCGCCGGCGGGCTCAGCCGCACCTTCTATCGTCCCAAGGGCTTCGTGAATCTCGCCTGGCGACCGCAGCCGGGGCTCGACATCAGCGCCCGGATCGAGCGGGTGGTCGGCCAGCTCAACTTTTTCGACTTCGTTGCGTCCGCCAATGTCTCGGGCGGCACGACCAATGCGGGCAATGCCGATCTGGTGCCGCCGCAGAGCTGGAACGCGCAGCTGCAGGCGACCCGCAGTCTCGGCCGCTGGGGGACGATCACCGCCCGGCTCTACGGCCGACTGATCACCGATATCGTCGACGTCATCCCGATTCAGGGCGGGCAGTCGCCGGGCAATCTGGACGGCACCGCCAGGGTCTATGGGCTGCAGTGGACGAGCACGTTCAACTTCGATCCGCTCGGCATTCCGGGCGCGAAGCTCGACGCGAACATCACGTTGCAGCGCTCACGGCTGCGCGACCCGCTGACCGCGCTGCACCGCCCGATCAGCGAGAATCTGACCCGCGAGGTAAACCTCCAGTTCCGCCACGACATTCCGCGGAGCCAATGGGCCTGGGGTGCGCAATTCTACCAGTTCCGGCAGGCGCAGGGTTTCCGGCTGGACCAGCTCTCCCAATATCTGGACACGCCGGGCGGCCTCGGCGCCTATGTCGAGCACAAGAACGTATTCGGGCTGACGGTCAGAGCCGGCGTCGACAATCTGCTCGGCACGAACGAGAGCTTCAGCCGCACCTTCCTCGCCGGCAACAGGCCGAGCCCGGTCCTGTTCACCGAGGCCCGGGACCGCTTCTACGGCCCGATCTTCACGCTGACGATCAGCGGCACGATCTAACGCGACTCAACGGGAGGCGTAGCGCGGGGGCCGCTGCGTCGCCGGCAGGCGTCCCGGCCCCGGCAGCAGCACGTCGCTGCCGCGCAGCAGTTGCGGCCGGGCATTGGCCGGACGGCAGCGCGCGACCACGGTGGGGAATTCGAGATCGGTGTGGCGTGCAAGCGCCGCGTTCATACCGGCGCGGCAGCTCGCCTCGCTCCTGTAGCTCTGCGGATCGATCCGCACCTCGCGGCAGGCGGCGGTGCTTTCGCCGCAGCCCATGATCGCCATCACATAGATAAAGGCCTGCATGACCCGCTCCTTCGAGGGCGCCAATTCCCGGCAGCGCCCCTTGTTCCTTCCGTTGCGGCGCCGTTACTTGGGATCGGGCGCGTCCTCGCCTATCTAGCGACGAAGATGACCGACGCTGCGACCGGGACGATGAAGCGGGCCGAGCCGGGCTTCGCCGTCCTGCGGAGATTCCTTCCCTATCTCTGGCCGGCCGGTGCGCCGGCGCTGAAGGCGCGCGTCTTGCTGTCGCTGTCGCTCGTCCTCGTCTCGATCTGCGTCACCACTCTGGTGATGCCGCTCGCCTTCGGCGCGGCGGTGAACCGGATGACGGCGGGGCTGGAGCCCGGCGTCGCGATCGCCATCGCTTTGGTCGTCGCTTATGCGGCGGCGCGGTTCTGCGGGGTGCTGTTCGACAACCTCCGCAACGGCGTTTTCGAGCGGGTCGGGCAGGATGCGACGCGGGCCCTCGCCGAGACCACCTTCCGCCACCTCCACAATCTGTCGCTCCGCTTCCATCTCGAGCGACGCACCGGCGCGGTCACCAAGATCGTCGAGCGGGGAACGAAGAGCATCGACATGATGCTCTATTTCATCCTGTTCAACATCGGCCCGACCGTGCTGCAGCTTTGCATCGTGCTGACCCTGTTCTGGGTGAAGTTCGGGCTCGGGCTGGTCGCGGCGACCACGGTGATGGTCTTCGCCTATATCCGCTTCACCCGGACGGTGACCGACTGGCGCACGAAGCTTCGCGTCGAGATGAACGACCTCGACACCGGCGCGGTGGCGCGGGCGGTGGACAGCCTGCTGAACTACGAGACGGTCAAATATTTCGGCGCGGAGGAACGGGAGGCGGCGCGCTACGGCAAGGCGGTGCGCCGCTATGCCGATGCGGCGGTGAAGAACGAGACCAGTCTCGCCTTGCTCAATATCGGCCAGTCCCTGATCACCAATTTGATGATGGCCGGCGCGATGGGCTTCACCGTCTGGGGCTGGAGCGTCGGGCGGTTCAGCGTCGGCGACGTGGTGGTGGTGAACACCCTGCTCGCCCAGCTTTTCCGCCCGCTCGACCTGCTCGGCATGGTCTATCGCACGATCCGCCAGGGCCTGATCGACATGGAGGCGATGTTCGCTTTGATCGACACGCCCGCCGAAGTGGTGGATGCGCCGGACGCCGCGGATCTTCGGGTCAGCGCCGGGCTGATCCGGTTCGAGGAGGTGCATTTCAGCTACGAGCCGGGGCGCGAGATCCTGAAAGGCGTCGACCTGGAGGTGCGGCCGGGCTCGACCACCGCGATCGTCGGCCCGTCGGGCGCCGGCAAATCGACGCTCTCGCGGCTGCTGTTCCGTTTCTACGAACCGCAGGCCGGGCGGATCACGATCGACGGGCAGGACATAACGCAGGTCACGCAAAAGAGCCTGCGCGCCGCGCTCGGCATCGTCCCCCAGGATACGGTGCTGTTCAACGACACGATCGGCTACAATATCGGCTATGGCCGCGAGGGGGCGACGGCGGCGGAGATCGAGGCGGCGGCTGAGGGCGCGGCGATCCACGCCTTCATCGCCAGCCTGCCCGACGGCTATGGCGCAATGGTCGGCGAGCGGGGGCTGAAGCTTTCCGGCGGTGAGAAGCAGCGCGTGGCCATCGCCCGCACGCTCCTCAAAGATCCGCCGATCCTGATCCTCGACGAGGCGACCAGCGCGCTCGACAGCCGCACCGAGGCAGCGATCCAGGAGACTTTGAGCGACGTCACCCGCCAGCGTACTTCGCTGGTCATCGCCCACCGCCTCTCCACCGTGGTCGACGCCGACCAGATCGTGGTGCTGGACGAGGGCCGGGTCGTCGAGCGCGGCAGCCATGCCCAATTGCTGCGAAAGAACGGCCTCTATGCGGAAATGTGGGCGCGGCAGCAGAGCGAGCGTGAGGCGGCGGAAGAGGAGGCCGAGGCGGCAGAATAGCCGCGGCATTTCGGCCCGCCGAAACCCAGGCCCGCTTTTACGGCATTGTAACCACCGATCCGGCAAAGAGAGATGGCGCGTCGATCGCGACGTCGCTTCCTCCACGATTCGGGGTGGCCATGATCGACGTCGCGCTTTGCATCGCTACCGAGCACGACCCGTGGCTGGTTCTCGTCGCCGTGTTCATCTGCTGCGCCGGCGCCTTCTCGCTCGTCCAGATGTTCGAGCGGGCACGCGGCAGCGAGGGGCTGCAGCGCCTCGGCTGGTCCTTCCTGACCTCGGTGGCGGCGGGCGCAACCATCTGGTGCACCCATTTCGTGGCCATGCTGGCGTTCGAGGCAAAGGCGCCGGTGCATCTCGATCCGCTGCTGACGATCACCTCGCTGATGATCGCGGTGCTCGGCTCGTTTGCCGGTTTTTCGGTCGCGACCTGGCGGCCCGGCCGCTTCCATGCGGCGCTCGGCGGCGCCCTCTTCGGCGGCGCCATCTCCGCCATGCACTACACCGGTATGGCCGCCTACCGCGTCGACGGAATCGTGACCTGGAGCGGCGCCTATGTCGCTATATCCGTGCTTTGCGCATCCGTCTTTTCCGCCACGGCCCTGACCGTCCTCTGCTCGGGCGCCCGCGAGCGCCGGCGCATCATCCTCGGCACCGGGCTGATCGTCGTCGCGATCGCCACGCTGCATTTCGTGGCGATGACCGCCATGCACATCACCCCGCTGGTGCTGAGCGACACGCCACTCGAGCCGGCGACGATGCGCGCGCTCGCGCTGGCGACGGCCCTGGTCGGCCTGGTCGTCATCGCGGCCGGCGTGTTCGCTGCACTGATCGACCGGCACACAAAATCGGACGCCATGCGCAGGCTGCACCATATGGCGACCAACGATGCGCTGACCGGCCTGCCGAACCGCATGGGCTTCCAGAACGAGCTTCAATACCGGTTCGGCAGCGTGCGCGGCGGCAGGGCGCAAATCGGCTTTTGTGCGATCGATCTCAATCGCTTCAAGGAGGTCAACGACGTTCATGGCCATAAAGCGGGCGACAGCGTGCTCGCTCTCCTTGCCGGTCGGATGCGCGAAGCCATGGGTCCCGGCGACATGGTCGCCCGCGTCGGCGGCGACGAGTTCGTGGCGGTCACGACCTTCGATGACCATAGTCAGTTGACCGCTCTCGCCGATCGCCTCGATGCGGCTCTGAAAAAGCCGGCGGAGTTTCCGCATTTCAGCGCGCGGGTCGGGGCCAGCATCGGCGTTGCGGTCTATCCGCGCGATGCCGCCGATGCGGAGACGCTCGCCAACAATGCCGATTTGGCGATGTACCGGGCCAAGAGCAAAGGCTCGCCGGCGCCCTGCTATTATGATTCGGAGCTCGACGAGACGATCCGGGAGTGGCGCGAGCTCGCCAACGACCTGCGGCTGGCGATCGAACGGAACCAGCTCGAAATGCATTATCAGCTGCAGGCGTCGGTGCTGACCCGGGAGATTACGGGCTATGAAGCGCTGCTGCGCTGGACCCATCCCGAACGCGGCGCCATTCCGCCGGCGGTGTTCATCCCCATCGCCGAGGAGAACGGGCTGATCCTCGCGCTGGGCGAATGGGTGCTGCGCCGGGCCTGCACCGACGCGGCTGGCTGGGACCATGAGTCCAGGGTGGCGGTCAACGTTTCGCCGCTGCAGCTTGCGCATGTCGATCTGCCGCGCCTGTTCCATCAGATCATGCTCGAGACCGGGCTGCCGCCACGGCGGCTCGAGGTCGAGCTGACCGAAACCGCGATCATGGCCGACCGCGAGCGCGCGCTGCACGTGCTGCGCCAGATCAAGGCGATGGGCGTGGGCGTCGCGCTCGACGATTTCGGAACCGGCTATTCGTCGCTCGAGACGCTGCGCGCCTTCCCCTTCGACAAGATCAAGCTCGACCGCTTCTTCGTCTCCGAGCTGGAGGGAAGCCCGCAGGCGACGGCCATCATCCGCGCCGTCATGGCCCTTGGCCGCAGCCTGTCCATCCCGATCCTGGCCGAAGGGATCGAGACGCAGGATCAGCTCGAGGTGCTGATCCGCGAAGGCTGCGACGAGGTCCAGGGCTTCCTGCTCGGCTATCCGGGACCGTCGCCGGTGGACATGGCAACGCCCGGCGGGCAGGCGCCGTTCTCTGCTGACAAGCAAAGCGGGATCAGCGACGCGGCCTGAGCGGCGCGGGCGCAAGCGGAGGAGGCCCAGGCGGCAGAATAGCCTGTTGCATTTCATCCGGCCGCGTAGTTCCCTGCGGCAAAAGGACCCGAGGGAAAATGCGTCTCGTCGCCCTGCTGCTCAGCCTGTGCCTGCTCGCCTTGCCCGCGAGGGCGCAGGACCCCGCGCCCGTCCCGGCGCTGTCGGTCGCGGTCGGCGAGACGGTGACCGCGCGGGTGACGCCGGACGGCCGGTTCATCGAACTGAGCCGCGTGCGGCGCCCGATCAGTGCCCCGCAGACGGTGCGCGACACCGTCAGCTTCAGCTTCTTCGATCTGGAGGGCAGGAGGGCGTTGCTCAACACCAACGGCACCCGCGATATCCTGACCTACCGATCCCGCGCATATGTGGGCGATCGGGCCGTGGCGACCGACGTCTGTCCCACGGTGCCGGGGTTCGCAAGCGTGCAGACCTGGCGCGAGCCCGTCGACCGGGTCGAGCTGAGCGACCCGCGCGTGGTGGCGGAGGGGGAAAGCCCGGTGCCGATGTGCGGCTGACGATCAGCCGGGCGCGCAGGTCAGCCTGACCTCGCGCCGGCACTTGTCGAAGACGATCGAGGAGCAGCGGGCGAGCTGGTCGGCGCCCAGCGCGAGCCGGTCCCAGCGGCTGTTGCGGCGGCGATCGCCGGTGACCACGATCTCGTCGGGGTCGCCGCCTTCCTCGCGGATCGTCGAGGTATTGCCGAAATCGCCGGTGCGCACGCCGATCTCGGTGATGGTGAGCGGGCCCACCGTGAGCGGCCGGGCGAGCCGCATCGTGCGCACGGGCCGGCTGATCCCAAAGGCGATGTGCATCAGGGACGCCTCGCCGCTGACGATGCCGTCCTGCGCATTGGCGATCCGCACCGCCGCGCCGGCGGTGGCGAGGGTGCGCGGCTCGTGCGGGTTGAAGCGGACTCGCAGAGGTTCTCCGGCAAGTGTAATCAGTGCGTAGGTCCCGCCCCAGCCGCCGAACAGGCCGCCTTCATCCTCGAGCGGGAAGCTCGTCGTGCGCTCGCCCGGGATCGGCGGGCGCAGCACGAAGCGGACCACCGGCTCCGGCAGCCCGCCCGGCCCGATCACGCCGTCGGCACTGGCGACCCAGGCCCGTGCCGTCCAGCCGATCCGCCTCTTGCGCGGCCGCGCGCCCTCGCCGACCGCGATCCGGCCGACCGCGCTGCGCCCCTCCACCTGCTGCGGCCCGACGAGGTAAGCGAAGGCGAAGGGCCCCGGCCGCAGATGCGCCTGGCCCATGGCGAAGGGCAGAGTGAAAATCGGCAGCGCCGGCGCGGCGGGATCGACCCTCAGCCGGCCCGGCACGCCGTTGACGGTGACGGTGACGATGCCGTCGCCGCGCACCACGCGTTCGGCAGCGTTGGTGGCAGGATTGGCCGTGGGCTGAGCGGCGGCCGCGGCGGACAGGGACAGGACAGCAGGAGCAAGGCAGAAACAGCGACGCATACAAGACCTCCCATTTCCCCTGCGCAACGAAAACTGGCCGCCGATTGCGGCGGCAATGGGGCCTCTAAGTGGAGGGCCGATCGCGGCGTGGACGATCGGAGGAAGAGGCGGCAGAACGGGGCGGGTGCCTATCGTCTTGAAAATCCGGCCGCCCGGGTGTTTTCTTCCCGGACCTGAGGGGGATGGATGATGAGAGTCTTTCCGCTTGCCGCCGCTCTGGCCGCCGTCGCGGCGCCCGCTCTGGCCCAGGACCGCCGGCCGATCGCCCTCGCGCCGGACGAGGCGATCACCATTCGCCTCGACGAAAATGGCGCGACGCTGGCGCGCGAGGAGGCGGGCCGCGCCGAGTGGCGGTCGCACGACGTCGCCGTTGCCCGCCATATGTCGGGGCTGACCCCGCCCAAGGCGCCGGTGCAGGCCTCGGCCATGCCCGATGACCCGTCGGTGCCACCGGAAGACCCGGTCCAGCCCGGCCGCCTGCGCCTGCGGTTCCTTTCGATTGCGGGCCAGCACATGATGCTGGTCCTCGAAAATGGCTATGACCGCGGCATCGTCTACCGTGCCCGGATGACCCGCGACGGCAATCAGACGGCGACCGACGTCTGTCTCGTCATGCCGATGCGCTACAGTTACGAGCACTGGCCGCACACGATCGAACGGATCGAGCTCAGCGACATCAGGTTCGTGCCCTGGCGGGAAGGCGATCCGAATCCGTGCGCGTGATCGATTAACCGTCATTCCAGCATAAGCTGGAATCTCATTTTGTTCTGCGGCAAGGTGGGAGTGAGATTCCGGCTTTCGCTGGAATGACGAAAGCAGAATTCTTGAACACGCCCCTCGACATTCTTCGCTCGACCTTCGGTTTCCAGGACTTTCGCGGGGTCCAGGAGCGGGTGATCGATCGCGTCATGGCGGGCCGGCACAGCCTGGCGGTGATGCCGACCGGCGCCGGCAAGTCGCTCTGCTACCAGGTGCCGGCGCTGGCGCGGGAAGGGACGGCGCTTGTCATCTCGCCGCTGATCGCCTTGATGCACGACCAGATCCGCGCCGCCGAGGCCTTCGGGATCAGGGCCGCTTCGCTCACCTCCGTCGATGCCAATCGCGGGGAGACGATCGAGCGGCTGAAACGCGGGGAGCTGGACCTGCTCTATGTCGCGCCGGAGCGGGCGACGGGGGAGAGCTTTCGCGCTCTGGTCTCACGCACCCCGCTGGCCCTGATCGCGATCGACGAGGCGCATTGCGTCTCCGAATGGGGCCATGACTTCAGACCGGATTATCGGCTGCTCCTGCCCTTGCTCGACGCCTTTCCGGGCGTGCCCCGGCTCGCGCTGACCGCCACCGCCGACGCGCGGACCCGCGCCGACATCCTCGTCCAGCTCGGCATTCCGGAGGACGGCCTGATCGTCGCCGGCTTCGACCGGCCCAACATCCGCTACCATGTCCGCCCGCGCGACGGCGTCGCGGTGCAGCTCAAGGCGTTGCTCGCCGGGCAGCGCGGCCCCGGCATCGTCTATGTGCCCAGCCGCGACAAGGCGGAGAAGCTGGCCGGGCAGCTGGCCGCGACCGGGCGACCGGCCTTGCCCTACCATGCCGGGCTCGAGCCCGGGCTCCGCGCCCGCAACCAGGCGGCGTTCGTGGCGAGCGAGGAGATGGTGATGGTCGCGACCATCGCCTTCGGCATGGGCATCGACAAGCCGGACGTGCGCTTCGTCGCCCATGCCGGCATCCCCAAGTCGATCGAGGCTTATTATCAGGAGACCGGCCGCGCCGGGCGCGACGGCGAGCCGGCCGAGGCCTGGCTGTTCTGGGGCGCCGAGGATTTCGCCCGCGCCCGGCGGCGGATCGAGACCGAGGTGGAGGAAAGCCGCCGCGCCGCCGAGCGCGAGCGGCTGAACGCATTGGCCAGCCTGGTCGAGGCCGCGTCCTGCCGCCGCGCCATATTGCTCCGCCATTTCGGCGAGGTGCCGCCGGCAAGCTGCGGCAATTGCGACAATTGCCTCGCACCCCCGACCGCGATCGACGCGACCATGGCTGCGCAGAAACTGCTCTCCGCCGCCTTCCGCACCGAGATGCGCTTCGGCGTCCAGCATCTGACCGACGTGCTCGCCGGGCGCGAGACCGACAAGGTGCTGAATTTCGGCCATCAAAGGCTCAGCGTGTTCGGCATCGCCGATGCCGACGAGCTGGCCTTGCTCAAGCCCGTCGCCCGCGCCTTGCTCGCCCGCGATGCGCTCCGCGCCGACGATTTTGGCGGCCTCTCCTTCGGGCCGGGGGCGAAGGCGATCCTGAAGGGCGGCGAGGCGGTCGAGATCGTGCTGCCGCCGAAGCGAACGCGGCGGCGGGACCGCCCGTCACGTGAATATCCGCACGATCCCCTGTTCGAGGCGCTCCGCGCCCGCCGCCGCGACCTCGCCGCCGAGGCCGGCGTGCCGCCTTATGTCATCTTCCACGATTCTACCTTGCGGGAGATGGCGGAGCTGAAGCCGGTCACGCTCCACGCGCTGTCGCGCGTCTCCGGGGTGGGCGAGGCCAAGCTGGAGCGCTATGGCGCCGCCTTCGTCGAGGTGATCGACGCCCATCTCGCCGACGGTTAAAGGAGCCTCATGTTTTTCAGGGAATTGGACAGGCAGGTCCTCGTCGCCGACGCGCCGATGCAGCCGAAGGACATGGCGGACGCCGCCGCGCGCGGCGTGACTTTGGTGATCAACAACCGGCCCGATGGCGAGGCGTTCGACCAGATCGACGCGGCCACGCTGGGCGAGGCCGCGAAGCAGGCGGGCCTCGCCTATCTGCATCTGCCCGTCGAGACGGAACTCGCCAGCGAGAAGGTCGCGGCGCTGACCGAGGCGATGGCGAGCGCGGAGGGCCGCGTCCTGATCTTCTGCAAAACCGGGACGCGCTCGGCCTATCTCTGGGCGCTCGCCCGGGCGCGGGAGGGCGCGGTGCCGGAAGCGCTGGCGCAGAATGCCGCGCGGGCCGGCTACAATCTCAGGCCCCTGATGACCTGGCTTCGGCAAGCAGGCGCTGCGCCCGAATAAGATCGTCCTCATGCACCATCAGCCGGACCGGCACGACGCCGAGATCCGCGCCGCCCCAGTTGGTCTCGGTGTCGAACAGGATCGCCGGAATGTCCGCGGCGTCCAGCGCGCCCCTGGCGATTTCCGCCTCGATGCGGGTGAAGAAACGGGCGGCCTCGACCAGGGCCATTACCAGGGCACCACTTCGCCGGCGGCCGCCTCAAGCGCGGTCGGCTTGCGGCCGAGCATCGCATTGCGGTGCGGGAAGCGGCCGTATTTCTCGATCACCTGATAATGCTTCTTCGCATAATCGAGATGCTCCGCGCTGCCGAGTGCGGTGAAGAGCAGGAGGGACTGGCGCTGGTCGGCGAGGGACTCGCTATGCTCGAACGGCATGTAGAGGAAGCCGCGCCCCTCTGACGTCATGCCGTCATCATAGCCGCGCTCGACCGCGCCCTTCGCGATGGCGAGCGCCAGCGGATCGGTCGAGAATTGATCGGCATGGCCGCGGAACATGTTGCGGGGAAACTGATCGAACAGGATGATCGCGGCAAGGGCGGCGTCCGGGCCGCCGAGGAAATGATCGGGTACATTCTCCCGCTCCTCCTCCCAGAGCTTCAGGAATTGGTCGCGGATTTCGGTGTCGAAGGCGGGATTCGGCTTCCACCACTCGTCCCAGCCCCGGGAGAACCAGAAAGCGAGGATTGTCCGGGCCAGCTCCTGTTTCACCCGCCTCAGTCCCACTCCGGAATTATCGCCTGCACGCGCACCGGCAGGCCGTCGATGCTTTTGGTGCGGCGCGCGATCTTCGCCAGGCGCTTCACCGGATCCTGCCGGGCGTGGAATTTGGCCAGAGTCGGCCGTTCGCTTTCAAGCGTCATGTGCGGCACGCCCCAGCCGCAACTGGTCTGCACGCTCTCGACGGCGATATCGAAGACCTGACGCACGCCCGGGAGGCGCGGGAAGAGCGCCGCCAGCTCGCCGAAGCCCTCATCCTCCGGCAGGATCGGGCGGCCGTGCCCGTAGATGCGCAATATCCAGGCGGGATTGTCGAAAGCGCAGAACATGAGCGTGATCCGTCCGTCGGCGGCAAGATGCGCCTGGGTCTCGTTGCCCGAGCCGCCGAGGTCCAGCCAGACGAGGCGACTGCGCCCGAGGATGCGGACGACGTCATAGCCCTTGGGCGAGAGATTGATCCGCCCGCTCGCCGTCGCCGTCGCGACGAAGAAGACGGGCTGCTTCGCGACGAAGGCGATATGCTTGTCGGTCAGATGATCGGTGAAATCCGCCATCCCGGCTCAGGCCGCCGTGCCGCCGACGGTGAGACCCTCGATCAAAAGGGTCGGCTGGCCGACGCCGGCGGGGACCGACTGCCCGCCCTTGCCGCAGATGCCGACGCCCTCGTCGAGGCACATGTCGTCGCCGATCGCCGCCACTCTGGTGAGCACGGTGGGGCCGTCGCCGATCAGGGTCGCGCCCTTGATCGGGGCGCCGAGCCGGCCATTTTCGATCCGGTAGGCCTCGGTGCAGGAGAAGACGAACTTGCCCGAGGTGATGTCGACCTGACCGCCGCCGAAGCTCTTCGCATAGATGCCGTTCTTCGCGCGGGACAGAATCGCGGCCGGATCGTCGCTGCCGCCAAGCATGAAGGTGTTGGTCATGCGCGGCATCGGCGCGTGGGCATAGCTTTCGCGGCGGCCATTACCGGTCGGCGCGACGCCCATCAGCCGGGCGTTGAGCCGGTCCTGGATATAGCCCTTCAGGATGCCGTCCTCGATGAGGACGTTGCGCTGGGTCGGCGTGCCCTCGTCGTCGATGGTCAGCGAGCCGCGCCGCCCCCCTCCTTTTTCGGCGCCGATCGCGCCGTCGTCGATCACGGTGACGCCGGGTGCCGCGACCCGCTCGCCGATCCGGCCGGAGAAAGCCGAGGTGCCCTTGCGGTTGAAATCGCCCTCCAGGCCATGGCCGACCGCCTCGTGCAGCAGCACGCCGGGCCAGCCGGGCCCGAGCACCACCGTCATCTCCCCCGCCGGCGCGTCGATCGATTCGAGATTCACCAAAGCCTGCGCCAGCGCGATGTCGATCGCCCGGTTCCAGACCGCCGGCTCGAACAGATCGTCATAAAGATAGCGGCCGCCGAGGCCGTGATAGCCGCTCTCGCGCCGGCCGTTCTGCTCGGCCACGATCTGGACGTTGAGGCGCACCAACGGGCGGATGTCGTGCGCGACGAACCCGTCCGGGCGGATGATATCGATCACGCTCCACGAGCCGGCGAGCATCACCGAAACCTGGGAGATGCGGGGATCGCGGGCCCGCGCCGCGGCGTCAATCTGCTGGCAAAGCGCCACCTTCTTCGCGAAGGGGATCAGGCTGAGCGGATCGGCGTCGGTATAGAGCCTGGCGTTGGTCCGCCGCGGCGGGCCCTGCCGTTCGCCCCTCGCCGGATCGAGCACCTGCATGGTCTCGGCGGCGCGGCGGATCGCGGCTTCGCTGAGCTCGTTCGCCTGGGCGAAGGCGGTGGTTTCGCCGGAGACACCGCGCAGGCCGAACCCGGCCTGGGTGTTGAAATCCGCGGTCTTCAGCCGGCCGTCGTCGAAGCCGAAGCTCTCGGACGCGGTATATTGGAGGTAGAGCTCGCCATCGTCGCAACCCTTCAGCGCTGCATTGGTGAGGCGGAGCGCGGCGTCTGGATCGAGGCCGCCGGGACGGTAGAGGAACGCGCGGGGATCATTGCTCATCGCCCGGATATAGGGAGGTGGCCTGCAAAAGTCGAAAGGGACCCGGCACAATTCCCCAAACCGTTCGGGCTGAGCCTGTCGAAGCCCCGACCTTCTCTACGGCTTCCGGACAAGCAATCCTTCGACAGGCTCAGGACGAACGGAGCATGGGTCCCGATAACGGGGCTCAGCGCCGCTGGTCCGCCGGCCCGCCCTTCAGGATGAAGCGCTTGTCGCAATAGCCGCAATCGACATAGCCCTTCTCGTCGATCTGCAGCCAGACGCGGGGATGGCCGAGCGCCGGCGCGATCTCGGCGGCGCCGTCGCAGGCGACGCGGCCATGGTCGGTATAGGCGATTTCGGGCTCATCGGGATCGGTGGCGGCCATGGCTCACGCCTTAGCGAAGGACATTGGGCTTCGCCAGACGGGAAAGAGGGGCTATGCGCTTGCCGCATGAGCGAAGCGGCCATTTCGATCGTCGATCTGCAGAAAACCTATAAGGGCGGCAGCAAGCCGGCGCTGGACGGAGTCAGCCTCGAAATCCCGCGCGGCGGGATTTTCGGCCTGCTCGGCCCGAACGGCGCGGGCAAATCCACGATGATCAACATCCTCGCCGGCCTCGTCATGAAAAGCGGCGGCAGCGCCACCATCTGGGGCTTCGACATTGACGAGCATCCGCGCAACGCCAAGCGCTCGATCGGCGTGGTGCCGCAGGAAATCCTCTTCGATCCCTTCTTCACGCCGAAGGAGGCGCTGGAGATCCAGGCCGGGCTCTACGGCATCCCCAAGGCCGACCGGCGGACGATGGAGCTGCTCCGCGCCGTCCATCTCGAGGACAAGGCCGACGCCTATTCGCGCACCCTGTCGGGCGGGATGAAGAGGCGGCTGCTGGTCGCCAAGGCGATGGTCCACTCGCCGCCGATCCTCGTTCTCGACGAGCCGACCGCGGGCGTCGACGTCGAGCTTCGCCAGCAGCTCTGGGATTATGTGCGTTCCTTGCACGCCCGGGGCGTCACCATCGTCCTCACCACCCATTATCTGGAGGAGGCCGAGCAGCTCTGCGACCGGATCGCGATCATCAATCACGGCAGGCTGATCGCCAATGAGGCGACCCGCGACCTGCTCGCGCTGGCGCAGGAGAAGGTTGTCATGGTCACCGTCGACAAGGACCCGTGGAAGGCAGCGGATTTCGGCGCGTTCAACCGCGACTTCCTCGAGCGCGTCGAGCTGCTCGAGGGGAACCGCCTGGAGATCGTCTATAATCGCGATCGCGTGAATGCCGGACAAGTCCTGGACCACGTTCAGAAAATGGGGTTCAGCATCACGGACGTCTCCACCCGCGAGGCCGATCTCGAAGACGTCTTCCTGAACCTGACAAGGGCCGCGAACATTTGAACGAGTCCAGGCAGCAGCAGCCTGCCGGGGCGGGCCCGGCGAAGGCGAAGAGTTCCGCGCGCCGGCGGGCGGACGAAATCGCACCTTTCCGCTGTCGGAATCTGATCGCGGTGATCGAGAATCCGAGCGACATCAAGAATATCGGTACGGTAATCCGGAATGCGAACGCGCTGGGCGTCGAGAAAGTCTATATTGTTGATCCGCACCGGGCGCTCGACGACGACTGGCAGGAGCTTCGAGAGCGCAAGGCAATCTCGAAGACCTCGGTCTCGGCAGTGAAATGGACATTCGTCAAGCGCTTCGACAGCACCGACGCGTGTTTCGACCATCTGGAGAAGCGGAATTTCCGGTCGATCGTGACCTCGCCCCATGTGAAGGGCAAGACCTGCCTCTATCTTCATGAAGGGGATTTCACCGCCTTCACCAAGCTCGCAATCTGGTTCGGCAGCGAGGCCGTCGGCATCAGCGATCTGGCCGTGGCCCGCAGCGAGATGTGCGTCAGCATTCCGATGTTCGGCATGATCGAGAGCCTCAATCTCGGAACCAGTTCTGGTATCGTGCTGTATGAGGTCACTCGCCAGCGCCGCGAATATCAGAGTCGGTATCGGCTTCGCGACAGAAGGGGAGAGCGGGCGACGCCGTTGCCGACGGTGATGGAGCCGGGAGACAGGGAGCGTTGAGCAGCGCCTATGACGTCCTGATCCTCGGCTCCGGCGCGGCCGGGCTGACGGCGGCCCTCAACCTCGCGCCGCGCTTCAGGGTGGCGGTATTGGCCAAAAGCGGGCTTTCCGAAGGCGCCACCGGCCGGGCGCAGGGCGGGATCGCGGCGGTGCTGGAGCCGGGCGACACGTTCGAGGCCCATGTCGAGGACACGATGGTCGCCGGCGCGGGGCTCAACAATCGCGCCACGGTCGAGTTCGTGGTCGAGCAAGCGCCGGCGGCGATCGACCGGCTGGCGGAGCTTGGCGTGCCGTTCAACCTTGCCGGCGAGGGCAGCAACACCTGGCACCTGACCCGCGAGGGCGGGCACAGCCACCGCCGCATCGTTCATGTCGACGACGCCACCGGCCGGGCGGTGCAGCAGGCGCTGGAGAAGGCGGCCGCGGCCCATCCCAACATCACCCTCATCCCCGACATGGTGGCGATCGACCTCGTCACCAGCCGCCATGGCGAGCATTATTCGGGCGACGGCCATGTCTGGGGCGTCTATGCGCTGAACCGGAAGCGCGGGAAGGTCGAGGCCTTCACCGCCCGCGCCACGATTCTCGCCACCGGCGGGGCCGGGCGCGTCTATCTCTTCTCGACCGCGCCGCGCGGCGCCACCGGCGACGGCATCGCCATGGCCTGGCGGGCGGGCTGCCGGGTTTCAAACATGGAATTCATGCAATTCCACCCGACCTGTCTCTACAATCTTGAGGTCAAGAACTTCCTGATCACCGAGGCGGTGCGCGGCGAAGGCGGGCGGCTCGTCAACCCCGCCACCGGCAGGCGCTTCATGCCCGATTATGACGAGCGGCTGGAGCTGGCGCCGCGCGACGTGGTGGCGCGGGCGATCGACGCCGAGATCAAGCGCTACGGCCTCGATTTCGTCCATCTCGACATCAGCCATCTCGATCCGGAGTTCGTGAAGGGGCATTTCCCCAACATCCACGACAAATTGCTCGGCGTCGGCATCGACATGACCCGGGAGCCGATTCCGGTCGTCCCCGCCCAGCATTATACCTGCGGCGGCGTGGTCATCGATCTGGACGGCCGCACCGATTTGCCCGGCCTCTATGCGGTGGGCGAGGTCAGCCAGTCCGGCCTGCACGGGGCCAACCGGCTCGCCTCCAACTCGCTGCTCGAATGCTTCGTGTTCGGCGAGGCGGCGGCGAAGCACATCTCGGCCAATTGGGACGAGCTCCGCCCGCCGCCGCCGATCCGCGGCTGGGACGAAAGCCGGGTCACCGATTCCGACGAGGAGGTGGTGATCAAGCAGAACTGGACCGAGATCCGCCGCTTCATGTGGAATTATGTCGGCATCGTCCGCACGACGAAGCGGCTGGAGCGCGCCCAGCACCGGATCAAATTGCTGACCGAGGAGGTCGGCGATTATTACGGCCATTTCCGGGTGACCCCGGACCTAGTCGAGCTGCGCAACCTGCTGCAGACCGCCGAGCTGATCGTCCGCTCGGCGCTCCGCCGCAAGGAGAGCCGCGGGCTGCATTACACGCTGGATTATCCGAAGACGCTGGCGAAGGCGGTGGATACGGTGCTGGCGCCGTGAGTCCGGGACAGAACATCGCGCTGCTCGCCCTGCTCCAGATTTGGGTAGCCAATCATCCGAGCACCGGTCCGATATTGACGTTTAGCGAAGCGCGCGACCTTAGCCCGGCAGAGCTTTCGGCGAGGTTCTCCGACCATACGGGCCGATCTTTTCCGGAAGCCCAGGCTTATCAGGCGCAACTGCCTTGGACGGGCCTCGCCAGGGTGGAGTTAGCATCGGCGCCACGAGCGACCGCTTTCCCGGGCCTCTGCGAAGCCGACAGGGTCGGTTTCGGCTACAATCTTGGTACCGAAATGCCCGACGGGTTAGACGATCCGCCCCGGCGCGTTTCGAGTCAGATGTCAGGCAGAGTGTACAAGATTGTTGGCGATACCAGTCCCTCACGGACCTCCAGAACCGCCGCCTATCGCCGTTCACTCGCGAGCCTTTGTGAACGCGCTGGGCCGGTGCTTTCAGCACCAGCGCCCACACTCTCGGTTCGCCAGTTCTTTCCCGGGTCGTTCGAAACTTTCGGCGATATGGAGCCAGTCCATGCCTGGGTTGCGGCCCACGCACTTCAACTGGCGATAAACTCCGCACAATCTGGGCGCCTATCGACGATTCAATGTGCCGAAGATCCGGACAGGCCGGCGGACCATATTTGCGTCGACCCTCGCGCCAGCCTTGCGGCTTTGTCCACGAGTTCGGTGGTTGGCCTCGACGTCGGGTCCTGCGAGTTGCCGGAACGGGGCTATTGTGTGGTCGCCACGTTCGAACGGGAGAGCGACCCAAGGCGCATTCTAACCGTCAGGATTCGTACTGGACTTTCGACAATGCCCCGAAGCCAGCGCGACTTTGCGATCTCAGCGGTCAACATCGCCGGAGAAAGTTTCGACAATCGCGGCCTCATCAATTCAGGAACTCCCGGATCGCCGCCTCCAGCCGGCTCGGCTGGTCGAACATGATCATGTGGCCGCTATTGTCGATGCGCACGAAACGAGCCCCGCGTGCGCCAGCATAAGCCTGGGCGAAGCGGCGGTCGAGAGCGGGGCCCGCGGCCGCGGCCGGCGAGGCATAGACGACGGTGAGCGGGACGCGGATTTCGGGTAGCCGGCCGGTGAGGTCCATCGCGGCCAGCTCGTTCATCACCCGGCCGACCACCGCCGGGTCGCTGGTGCGGAAGCTGGAGCTGGGCGGCGCGAAGACGTTGACTAAGGAGCTGAAGAGCTGGCGGCCGGCCGGGGTTTCGGTGAGCCCGGCAATGCCCCGGGCGATGGAGGCGGCGTCATTGGGATTCTGGCCGAACAGCCCGCCCGGCGCCGGCAGCATGTCCACCACCATGATCCGGCCGACGAGGCGCGGACGATCGGCGGCGAGCATCATCGCCAGCGTGCCGCCCATGGAATGGCCGACGATCGCGGGGCGGCGCAGCCGGTTCTCCGCGATATAGCGGGCCAGCTCCGTTTCCAGCGAGGCCACGACCGGCCCGCGGGCATTGCCGCGCGCCGGCTCGCCCGCAAATCCGGCGACCTGGATCAGATGATAGCGATAGCCGGGCACGGCGCGGACCGCCGAGGCCCAGACGTTGCGGCCGGCGCTCAGCCCCGGAATCAGGATCACGTCCGGCCCGGCGCCGCGGACCTCCACCGTGAAGCGGGTCGAGGCGAAAGGCGCGGCAGAGGCGGCCGTGGGCAGGAGCGCCAGCGCGGCGGCGGAGCAGATGAAATGCCTGCGGTTCACGTCCCTCTCTCTAGCGAGCATGTTTGAACGCCGCCTTACCTTGGTCTAGACCGCTCCCCCATGGCTTCCCGGCATCTCTATCTGGTCGATGGTTCGTCCTACATCTTCCGCGCCTTCCACCGGCTGCCACCGCTCACCAACAGGTTCGGGCTCAATGTCGGCGCCGTCTACGGCTATACGACGATGCTCTGGAAGCTGGCCGACAGCCTCAACAAGGCGGACGGGCCGACCCATCTCGCGGTCATTCTCGACGCCTCGGAGAGCACCTTCCGCAACCAGATGTACGACCAGTACAAGGCGAACCGGCCGCCGCCGCCGCCCGAGCTCGTGCCGCAATTTCCCCTGATCCGCGATGCGACCCGCGCCTTTTCCATTCCCTGCCTCGAGGAGGACGGGCTGGAGGCGGACGACATCATCGCCTGCTATGCGAAGGCGGCGGTGAAAGAGGGCTGGCAGGTCACCATCGTCTCCTCCGACAAGGACCTGATGCAGCTGATCGAGCCGGGCGTGGACATGCTCGACACGATGAACGACCGGCGGATCGGCCGCGAGGAGGTGATCGAGAAATTCGGCGTGCCGCCCGAGCAGGTGGGCGAGGTGCTGGCCTTGATGGGCGACAGCGTCGACAATGTCCCCGGCGTCCCCGGCATCGGGCCGAAGACCGCGTCGAAGCTGATCCAGGAATTTGGCGACGTCGAGGCGGTGCTCGCGGCGGCGCCGGAGATGAAGCCGTCGAAGATGCGCGACAATCTGATCGAGCATGCCGACAAGGCCCGCCTCTCGCGCCGACTGGTCGAGCTGATCTGCGATTCGCCGCTGCCGGAGCCGCTCGAAGGGCTGGCGATGAAGGGGATTCCCGAGGAGCCGTTGCGCGACTTCCTCGATCATCACGGCTTCCGCTCTTTGCTCGCCCGACTGGGCGCCCAGTCGCAGGCGACGGCCGCGCCCACGGCGGCCGAGACGACCACGCGGCGGGACGCGGCGCCGGAGCCGAAGATCGACCGTTCGCTCTACGAGACGGTCACCACCGAAGAGGCGCTGGACCGCTGGATCGCGGAAGCGAATGCCAATGGTCTCGTCGCCTTCGACACGGAAACTGACGGGCGCGACTGCGTCTCCGCGAAGCTGGTCGGGATCAGCCTCGCCACCCGCCCCAACAAGGCCTGCTACATCCCGCTGGACCATGGCGGCGACGATTTGCTCGCCGAGCGGCCCGAGCAGCTGCCGGCTGGACTGGTGATCGACAGGCTGAAGCCGCTGCTCGAGGATCCGTCCGTCCTCAAGATCGGGCATAATCTGAAGTTCGACTGGGTGGTGCTCGAAAAACGCGGCATTCGCGTCGCGCCCTATGACGACACGCTGGTGATGAGCTTCAACCTCGACGCCGGCGGCCTCAATTCGCACGCGCTCGACGATCTCGCAAGGAAGCATCTCGATCATGCGTGCATCGCCTTCAAGGACCTGTGCGGCACCGGCCAGAAGCAGATCAGCTTCGACAAGGTGCCGGTCGACCGCGCCACCGAATATGCGGCCGAGGACGCCGACGTGGCTCTCCGCCTCTGGCGCCGCTTCCGGGCGCGCCTGCCCTTCGAGAGGGCGACGCGGGTCTATGAGCTGGTCGACCGGCCGATGGTTGCGGTGGTCGGCGGCATGGAGCGGGACGGCGTCAAGGTCGACCGCGAGGTGCTGCGAAGCCTCTCCGGCGAGTTCAACGTGCAGATCGCGGCGCTGGAGGAAAAGATTTGCGGCGAGGCAGGCTGCAAATTCACCATCGGCTCACCGCAGCAGCTGGGCGACATATTGTTCAACCAGATGGGCCTCTCCGGCGGCCGCAAGGGCAAATCCGGCACCTGGTCGACCGACCAGACCGAGCTGGAGCGGCTGGAGCGCGAGGGCGTGCCGATCGCCCGCCTCGTGCTCGAATGGCGGCAGCTCACCAAGCTCAAGTCCACCTATACCGACGCGCTGCAGGAGCAGATCAACCGGGAGACGGGCCGGGTCCATACCAGCTACAGCCTGTCCGGCGCGCAGACCGGCCGCCTCGCCTCGACCGATCCCAATCTGATGAACATCCCGATCCGGACCGAGATCGGCCGGCGCATCCGCGATGCCTTCGTCGCCGATCCGGGCTTCGTGATGATGTCGGCCGACTACAGCCAGATCGAATTGCGCCTCGCTGCCCACATTTGCGATGTGCCCCCCTTGCGCGCCGCCTTCGAGGCGGGCGAGGACATCCACAACCGCACCGCGCAGGAATTGTTCGGCGAGGTGAATCGCGACACGCGCGGCCGCGCGAAGACGATCAACTTCGCGATCCTCTACGGCATTTCGCGCTGGGGCCTCGCGCAACGGCTGGAGACCACGCCGGAAGAGGCGCAGGCGACGATCGACCGCTATTTCGAGCGCTTCCCCGGCATCCGCGCCTATATCGGCGACACGCTGACCCACGCGCGGGAAACCGGCTTCACCACCACCCTGTTCGGCCGCAAGACCCATTTCCCGCGGATCAAGTCCAACGTCCAGCACGAGCGGCAGGGCGCCGAACGCGCCGCGATCAACGCGCCGATCCAGGGCACGGCCGCCGACATCATCAAGCGGGCGATGGCACGGGTCGGGCCCGCGCTGGCCGCCGAGGGGCTGACCGGCACCAGGATGCTGATGCAGGTGCATGATGAGCTGGTCTTCGAGGTGCCCGAGGCGGAGGTTGCCGGCGCGACGGCGGTTATCCGCCGGGTGATGGAGCGCGCGGCCGAACCGGCGATCACGCTCTCCGTGCCGCTGGGCGTGGAGATCGGCACAGGGCCGAACTGGGGCGCCGCGCATTGAGGCGGGAGAGAGCTTTCTCCTGCCCGGGAGGCTGACTTGACCGCCGCCGCGGCCCGCCCCGACGACGATATCGCCGCCCTCGCCAAGGGCGGGCGGACCAATTTCTTCGGCTTCGTCATCCGGCTGCTGGCCCGCATCCCGTTCCTGTTCATCGCCGGGCGCATGTACGGCGCGGAAGATCTGGGCCGCTTCGCCTATGCGGTGATCGTCGTCGAGCTGGCCGCCCAGCTCTCCACGATCGGGCTGAAGCGGGGCCTCGCCCAGCAGCTTTCGAACACCGACAAGCCGCACAGCCATGTCGTCGCCGACGGGCTGCTCTGCGCCTTCATCGCCTCGGCCGTGGCGAGCGGCATCCTGATCGCCTTCCCGCAGGCCATGTATCCCCACAACGACATACGCGACGCCGAATTCCTGCTGCCGCTGGTGATCTTCGGCATTGCCGGCGCCGACGTCGCGCTGGCGGCGCTCGCCTACAGGCATGACGTGCGCTCGACCGTCCATGTCCGCGCGATCGTCGAACCCTGGGTGATCAGCATCGCCGCCGGCGCGCTTTTCTACACCCAGTTCCGCCGTGACGGCCTGATCCTCGCTTATGTGATCTCGGTCGTCGCCGGCCTGCTCGCCGCCTTGTGGCGGCTGTTCCGCTCCTATGGCGTGGCGCGCGGCTGGCGGCCCTATCCGGGGAGCCTCATCTATCTCGCCCGGCGCAACATCCCGCTCGCCGCCGCCGACGCGATCGAATGGTTCTCGCGTCGGCTCGACATCGCCATTCTCGGCCTGTTCGTCGCGCCGCAATATGTCGGCATCTATTATGTGGCGCAGCAGGTCGCCTCGATGCCGCAAAAGCTGAAGACCAGCTTCGACCCGATCCTCGCCCCGGTGGTCACGCAGAAACTGGCCGACGGCGACAAGGTGGCGGTCGCCAAGCAGGTGCGCCAGGTCGGCTTCTGGATCATCGCCGCCCAGGCCGGCATCGCGCTGGCGCTCGGCATTCCGGGCGAGGCGCTGATGGGCCTGTTCGGCGAGAAGGGCGCCTTCGTCGGCGGCACCGCCGCTTTGGCCTTCCTGCTCGCCGCCGAAGTGGTGGCGGCCACCGCCGCCGTGTCCGAAGCCGCGCTCGTCTACGTGGCCCGGCACCGCAATCTGATGATCTCCTGCCTGATGATCGCCACGCAGGGCGCGCTCACCGTCGGCATCATCCTCGGCATGCGCTCGCTGCCGCTCAGCGAAAGCCAGCTCCAGGCCTATCAGGCGGCGGGCGCGGCGCTCGGCCTCGCGCTCGCGCTGGGCATGGCCTCGATCCTGAAATCGCGCCTGCTCGGCCGGCTGCTCGGGGCGCCGGTGCAGGGCTGGCGCTGGTCTTTGATCTGGGCGGGGGCGGCAGCGTCGGCGATCGGCTTCGTCGCGACCTTGCTGCCGGAATGGCTCGAGCTCAGCATCGGCGCGCCGGCCATCCTCGTCACCTTCGGGCTGGTCATCTGGTATCGCGGCTTCACCGACGACGACCGCAAGCTCTTCCGCCTCGGCAAAAGCGAGGAGCCGCGGCTCCCCGCCTCGGAGCCGGCCACGCCCTGACGGTGCTCAGTGGCGGAAGTGCCGCATTCCGGTGAAGACCATTGCCAGCCCCGCCTCGTCGGCCGCCGCGATCACCTCGTCGTCGCGGATCGAGCCGCCCGGCTGGATCACCGCCGTCGCCCCTGCCTCCGCCGCAGCCAGCAGCCCGTCCGCGAAGGGGAAGAAGGCGTCGGACGCGACCGCCGACCCTTGCGTGCGCGGCGGCGCCCAGCCGGCCTTTGCCGCCGCGTCCTTCGCCTTCCACGCGGCGATGCGCGCCGATTCCAGCCGGTTCATCTGCCCGGCGCCGATTCCGGCGGTGGCGCCGTCTTTCGCATAAACGATGGCGTTGGACTTCACATGCTTGGCGACCGTCCAGGCGAAGAGGCAGTCGGCCAGCTCCTGTCCGGTCGGCACGCGTCTCGTGACGATTTTGAGATCGTCCCGCCGGATCATGCCGTTATCGCGGGTCTGGACCAGCCAGCCGCCGGCGATCGACCGCGCGTTCAGGCCGCCGCGCGCCGGATCGGGCAGATCGCCGGTCAGCAGCAGCCGCAAATTCTTCTTCGCCGCGAACACCGCCTTCGCCGCCTCGTCCGCGGCCGGCGCGACCACGACCTCGGTGAAGATGGAGGCGATCGCCTCCGCGGTCGCGCCGTCCAGCGGCCGGTTCACCGCGATGATCCCGCCGAAAGCCGAGACGCTGTCGCAGGCGAAGGCCGCTTCATAGGCGTCGCGCAACGTGCCCGCGCTGGCGACGCCGCAGGGATTGGCGTGCTTGACGATCACGCAGGTCGGCGCCGCGTCACGGAACTCGGCGACCAGCTCGAGAGCGGCGTCGGCATCGTTGTAATTGTTGAAGCTGAGCGCCTTGCCCTGCACCTGCTCCGCCTGGCCGATGCCGCGCGCGGCGGGGCCGACATGGCCGTAGAAGGCGGCCTGCTGGTGCGGATTCTCGCCATAGCGCGTTTCCGCGCCGCGCTGCAGGACCAGCGGCAGCGTTTCGGGAAAGAGCTGGCGCTGATCGGTAAAGCCGAACCAGCTCGCGATCATCGCATCATAGGTGGCAGTGGCAGCAAAAGCCTTGGCCGCGAGACGCTTGCGGAATTCGAGCGACGTCATGCCGCCGCTTTCGTCCAGCGCCGCGATCAGCGCCGCATAGTCGTCCGGATCGGTGACGATGGCGACAAAAGCATGGTTCTTGGCGGCCGAGCGGACCATCGAGGGCCCGCCAATATCGATATTCTCGATGATCTCCGGCCGTTCCGCGCCCTTCGCGACCGTTTCGGCGAAGGGATAGAGATTGACGACGACGAGATCGATCGCGCCGATGTCGTGCGCCGCCATCGCCGCTTGATGGTCCGGATCGTCGCGCACCGCCAGCAAACCGCCATGGACCTTCGGGTGCAGGGTCTTCACCCGGCCGTCCATCATCTCCGGAAGGCCGGTGAGCTCGGCAATGTCGCGGACCATGAGCCCCGCCTCGCGTAGCGCCCTGGCAGTGCCACCGGTCGAGACCAGCTCCACATCGTGCCGCGCCAGCGCCTGGCCGAGCGCGGCGAGCCCCGTTTTGTCCGACACGGAAAGCAGGGCGCGGGCGATCTTCACGTCCGTCATGCGGGTCCTTCGAAGCTGGCTTCGGGCCACCCCTTAACGTCGCCCCGGGGGGGCGTCACCCCGCCCGCTTCAATTCCCAGCTTATGGTCATGCCCTCGGCCGGCGTCTCCCCCATGATGACGAGCTGCAGCGAGGCATGCGGGCGCGCCTCGCCGTCGACCCAGAGGCCGTCCTCGACGCCGAGCTGACCGCCGCGGCAGCGGAACTGCCAGACCGCGCCGCCCCTGAGCCTGAGCAATGCCCCCTGCCCGTCGGCGGTGCTCGTCACCTCGACCGCCGGGGCAAGATGGAAGCGGACGGCGAAAGGCACGGGCTCACCGCGTTTCTTCCTGCCGCCGGCGATCAGCCGGTCCTCGCCACTCAGCAATTTGCCGTCGCTCGAGAGATTGAGCCGGCGTTCATGCAGCAGGCCGTAGCGGCGGACATAACCGTCATGGCTGGCCTCGCAGCGCGCCACGCCACCGGTCTCGTCGCGGACCAGCTCCACCTCGCCGACGCCGCGGCCGAGCGAGCCATCCTCATGGATCGCGGTCGAATTGCGATCACCAAGCGTCAGGGTCGAGTGGGCGGCGGTGGTGCGCAAGGCATGGCAAAGTTCCGGCGGCAGCGCCCCGGCCGCCTCGCCGGCGCCGCCGCAATTGACGATCAGCCGCGCCGGACCGTCGCTGAACTCGAAGGCGAGGGTGGAGGCGCAGGCGCCCGCGAGCGAGCGCGGGGGCGGGGGCGGGGCCGCGTCGAAGACGAGCACGCTCTGTTTCGCCTGCAGGCGCTGATAACCCCAGCCCCGCGCCTGGCGCAGCGGTCGCACATCGATGCCGGCACCCTCGGTCGCGGCGGCGACCCGGCGGCGGCTCGCCATATTGCCGCCCTGCCAGCTCGACAGCGCCTCGTCGCCCAGAGTGGCGGCGAGCAGGGCCGCGACCGCGGCGGAGAGCGCGTCGGTCAGCCATTCCGGCACGTCCCGGCGCGCGGCGATATAGACGGCGCGGAGCTGCCCCAAAGTCTCGACCACCGCCACCTGTTCGGACGGGGACCGGCTGACCAGCCCGCCATCGTCATGCAGCGAGACGCCGAGCGCGCGGCTGAGCCCGGTTTCGCCCGTCCGGAGCCGCGCCGGCCCACCCTGCACGACCAGAGCGGCGGCGATCACGCCGCTCCAGGCCGAGATGCGGGCGAGGCCGGGCATGGCCTTGTCCGCCCCGCGTTCCAGGTGACGGGCGCCGCGGGCCAGCGCGTAAAGCACGGAGGAGCGGTAGACCGGGTCTGCGCTGGACAGGATGTAGGGCGCATAGGCGGTCCAGAAGAGGATGCGCCGGCCCCACAGATCGGCGCGCCAGGCGGGCTCGCTGACTTCGTCGGCATGGGCCGTCAGCCATTTGCGCATCAAGCCTTCAGCCCGGACGGCGCCGCGCTCCCGGGTCGCGGCGGACGAGAGGTCGCGCAGCCAGGCGAAGCTCTGCAGATAGTCGGTGAAATCGGCGGGATAGCCGATCGTCGAGAAATCGAGCCGCTCGGCGGGGACTTCGGTGCCGCCGTGGCGGATCAGCCCGTCGAGCAGGGCCTCGCCGGCCGCCTTGTCGCCGGCGATCGGATCCTTGGGCACCGCAATCAGCTTCAGCGGCACCTTGCCGCGCAGACGCAGGGCATGGAGCGGCGTCCGCCAGCCCAGGCGGTGCAGCCTGTAGCCCAGCCGCTCGAACAGGGAGAGGCCGCGGTCGTCGCCGACCCGGATCAGCCTCTTGCCCGCCGCAATCTCGTTCTCGCCCGTTTCGCTCTCCACCGGCCCCAGGATGCTCATCCCCTGAGGCCTCTGATATTCTCCGCATAGGAAGCCGCACCGCCGCGGAAGGTCGCGGTGCCGGCGACCAGCACGTCCGCCCCCGCCGCGATGGCGCGCCGCGCGGTCTCCTGATCGATGCCGCCGTCCACCTCCAGATCGACGTTCAGCCCCTCCTTGTCGATGCGCTTGCGGATCGCCTCGATCTTGCGGAGCTGGGAACTGATGAAGCCCTGCCCGCCAAAGCCGGGGTTGACGGTCATCACGAGGACGAGATCGACTTCATCCAGGACATAATCGAGGGCCTTGGCGGGGGTCGCGGGGTTCAGCGACACGCCCGCCCGCTTGCCGAGCTTCCTGATGGCCTGAACCGTGCGATGCAGATGCGGCCCGGCCTCGGGATGGACCGTGAGAATGTCCGCGCCGGCCTCGGCGAAGGCCTCCAGATAACGGTCGACAGGCGAAATCATCAGATGGACGTCGAGCGGCTTCGCCGTGTGGGGCCTCAGCGCCTTCACCACCATCGGCCCGATCGTGAGGTTCGGCACGAAATGGCCGTCCATCACATCGACATGGATCCAGTCGGCGCCGGCCGCGTCGACGGCGCGGACCTCCTCGCCCAGCCGCGCGAAATCGGCAGAGAGGATGGAGGGCGCGATGCGGACATGCTGCTGCACGGCAGCAACCCTAACATCGCCGCGACTCGGCGAGCAAGGAAAGCGCCCGACTTATCCCCGGTTATCGGAGGCGGCCGGGCCGGTCCGCGTCAGCAGCGCGATAAAAAAGCCGTCGGCGCCGCCGTCCTCCTCATAGCGGCCCGGCAACAGACGGCGCTCCTCTTCGATCGCATAGTCATCGCGCCGGTCCAGGAAGGCGCCGACAACCTGCTCCCCCTCTTGCCGTTCCAGCGAGCAGACCGAATAAACCAGCCTGCCGCCGGGTTTCAGCCAACCCGCAACGCGGGCCAGCATCGCGCTCTGGCCCTCGGCCAGTTCGGCGATCGCCCCGGGGCGGACGCGGTGCAGCACGTCCGGATGGCGGCGGAAAATGCCGGTCGCCGAGCAGGGTGCGTCCAGCAGGATCGCGTCGACCGGAGCGGGCGGCGACCACGTCATGACGTCAGCGGCCACCACCTTGGCCACGAGCCCGGTGCGCGCCAGATTCCCGGAAAGTCGCGCCAGACGACTTTGCGAGACGTCGACGGCGGTCACGTTCCAGCCGGCGGCGGCGAGCTGCATGGTCTTGCCGCCCGGAGCTGCGCAGAGGTCCAGCACCGTCCGCCCCTCGCCCGCGCCGAGCAGAAGGGCCGGCATGGCGGCGGAAATATCCTGCACCCACCACTTCCCCTCATCATAGCCGGGAAGGCCCGTCACGCCGGTCCCGCGGGGAAGGCGGAGATGGCCCGGCTGCAGGCTGATCCCTTCCAGACCGGCAGGCGGAACGCCGATCAGGTCGATCGGCGGCGGCGCGGCGATCGAGCGGGCGGCGGCGGCGACCACCGCGTCGCCCCATTGCTCGCGCCAGCGTTCGGCGACGGGCGCGGGCAGGGTCGGAATGCCTGGCAAGGCCTGTTCCGAGCGCATCACCGCGCTGAACACGCCATGGACCAGCTTGCGGGGGCCGCCGTCGACCAGCGGCAGGACCGTGGAGATCGCGGCGTGCCGGGGCGTGCCCAGCGCCAGCGCCTGCACCAGCGCGATGCGCAGGGCGAAGCGGGCCTTGGCGTCGTCGGGCAGGCGTTTGCGCGTCGCGCCGTCGATCAACGCGTCGAGATCGGGCAGCCGGCGCAGCGCTTCCGCGGCAATGGCATGGGCGAAGGCACGATCATCGGGCCGATCGAGCTCGCGGGTCGCCATGTCCAAAGCGGACTCGAGCGGCAGGCCTCGCCGCAGCACGGCGTCGAGCAGGCGCAAGGCGGCGCGGCGCGAGGCCGTGCCGGGCGGATCGGCCCGCCCCGTCTCTCTCTTCGTCGCGGCCATGCTTGCGTTCAGCGCCTCCGAGGCCGATGTGGGCCGCCTGTCCCTGCAATGGAAGCCGCCATGGCCGAACGCCCCGCGCATTTGAAGCCGCCATCCTATCTTTCAAAGAGCCCGCCTGTGCCGCAGCCGGAGGAGGCGAAGCCGGCCACGGAAAGCGGCGGCCCGAAGGGGAAGGAACCCACCCGCTACGGCGATTGGGAGAACAAGGGGATTTGCCGGGATTTCTAGACGCCCTCGGCTCTGAGCGGCCGGGCCAGCAGCCTGCCGACCACCTCGTCCACCGACGCTTCCTCCGCGAGCAGCGCGCAGACCGCCGCCACGATCGGCATATCGACGCCGATCGCCTCGGCGGCGCGCTTCAGCACCGGGGCGGTGAAGGCGCCCTCGGCAACGGTGCGGCGGTCGGCGAGCAGATCGGCGGGCCGCGCGCCCTCGCCAATGCCCTTGCCGAGCGAGAAATTGCGCGAGCTGGTCGAGGAGCAGGTGAGGACGAGGTCGCCGAGGCCGGCGAGGCCGGCCAGGGTCTCTGCGCGCGCCCCCTTGGCGAGACCGAAGCGGGTCATTTCCGCGAAACCCCGCGAAATCAGCGCCGCGCGGGCATTCTGACCCAGCCCGAGGCCCTCGACCACGCCGCAGGCGATGGCGAGCACATTCTTGACCGCGCCACCCACCTCCGCTCCGGCGACATCATCCGACAGATAGGGCCGGAACCAGGGCCGCGCGATCCGCGCCGTCAGCCGCTCGCCGAGCGCCCGGTCCTCGACCGCCAGGGTCACCGCCGTCGGCAATCCGGCCGCCACCTCATGCGCGAAGGTAGGGCCGGAAAGGACCGCGACCGGCGCGTCCGGGCGGAGTTCCCGCACGACTTCGTGCATCAGCAGGCCGGTGCCGTCCTCGATCCCCTTGGCGCACAGGATGAGCGGAATATTCGCCACGGTTAAGCCGCTGATAACTGTGCGCAAATATTGCGCAGGGCTAACGATTAGCAGCGCTTCGCATTCCCCCATTCCGGCGAGGTCGCCGGTCGCGCGGATCGATGGGCTGAGCGCCAGTCCCTTGAGAAACAACGGATTCTCATGGGCATTGTTGACTGACTCGATCACTTCGGGCTCGCGCGCCCAGAGCATGACCGGCTCGCCATTCGCGGCCGCGACCTGGGCCAGAGCGGTGCCCCAGGCGCCGGCGCCGACCACCCCTATCTTGGGCCCGATCCTCACGCCTTGACCCCCGCGCCGCGCGCTTTCTCGGCCTCCGGATCGAGCGGCCAGCGGGCCCGCGCGGGAGCGTCAAGATCGTCGACCAGCCCTGCCTCGAAGCGCAGCGCCCCGGCCCAGCCGATCATCGCCGCATTGTCGGTGCAGAGCCACAAAGGCGGCGCGACGAAGGGCAGGCCGTGCGCCTCGGCGAGCGCGGTCAGCGCGCCGCGCACCTGCTTGTTGGCCGCGACGCCGCCCGCGACGACCAGGGCGGTCGCGCCATAAGCGATTTCGAGCGCGCGCCGGGTCCGGTCGACGAAACAATCCACCACCGCCTGCTGGAACGAGGCGGCGATGTCCGCATCGGCATGGAAGCCGCTCTCTTTGGCGCGCAAAACCGCGCTCTTGAGGCCGGCAAAGGAGAAATGCGGCTCGCCGGAGCCGACCAAAGGCCTCGGCAACGGCACCGCGGCGGAATCACCCGCGGCCGCGGCCCGCTCGACGGCAGGCCCGCCGGGAAAGCCGAGGCCGAGCAGTTTCGCAGTCTTGTCGAACGCCTCGCCGGCCGCGTCGTCGATCGTGGTGGCGAGCCGCCGATAATCGCCGACCCCCTCGACCAGCAGCAGCTGGCAATGGCCGCCCGAGACGAGCAGCAACAGATAGGGGAAGGCCAGGCCCGGGCTGCTCAGCATCGGCGATAAAGCGTGCCCTTCCAGATGGTTGACCGCCACCAACGGCTTTTTCGCCGCCAGCGCCAGCCCCTTGGCGGTGACCAGGCCGACCATCACCCCGCCGATCAGGCCCGGCCCGGCGGTCGCGGCGATCGCATCGACCTCGGCGAGCTCGACCCGCGCCTCCTCCAGCACCTGCCCGATCAGCTCCGGCAGGATCTCGACATGGGCGCGGGCGGCGATCTCGGGCACGACGCCGCCATAGGGCCGGTGCGCGGCCTCCTGCCCCGCCAGTTTGTGGGCGAGGATGCGGCGATCCGACGTCACCAGTGCAGCGGCGGTCTCGTCGCAGCTCGATTCAATGCCAAGGATCAGGCTCATCCCGGCTTCCCTGCCACTCTCAACAGGGCTAGCACAAGCGCGCATGTCCCAGCCCATCCGGATCGGCACGCGCGGCTCGCCGCTGGCGCTCGCCCAGGCGCATCTGGTCGCGGACGCGTTGCGTGCCGCCCTTGGCGTCGAAACCGGGATCGTGCCGATCACCACGACGGGCGACATGATTCAGGACCGGGCGCTCGCGGAGCTTGGCGGCAAGGCCCTGTGGACCAAAGAGCTCGATCGGGCGCTGGTAGAGGGCCGCACCGATCTCAGCGTTCATTCGATGAAGGATGTGGAGACGATCCGGCCCGATGCGCTGGTCATCGCCGCGATGCTGGAACGCGCGGACACGCGCGACCGGCTGATCGGAGCGGAGAGCATCGAGACCCTGCCCGAAGGCGCGCGCATCGGCACCTCCTCGCCCCGCCGCACCGCGCAGCTCCTCGCCCGGCGGCCCGACCTTTGCTGCGCGATGATCCGCGGCAACGTCCAGACGCGGCTCGCGAAGATCGAGTCCCGGGAATTTGACGCCACCTTGCTGGCTGCGGCCGGGCTGGACCGGCTCGGGCTCGACATCGGCACGCCGCTCGACCTGTTGCCCGCCCCTGCGCAGGGCGCGATCGGGGTGGAAATCCTTGCTGAACGCAGGGATCTGGCCGAAATCCTCGCCGCGATCGATCACCGGCCGACGCATGTGGCGGTCGATGCCGAGCGCGCCTTTCTCGCCGCGCTCGGCGGCGATTGCCACAGCGCCATTGCCGCTCTGGCCAGGGACAATGTCGTGAAGGCCGAGATTCTGAGTGCCGACGGCCGCGAGACGCAGTCCGGCGAGGGCGAAGCCGCCGGGCTTGCCCGCCGCCTGCTCGACCGCGCGAGCCCGCGCCTGCGCGCGATGTTTACAGCGTGAAGATCCTCGTCCTCCGCCCGCAGCCCGGCGCCGACGAGACGGCGGCGCGAGCCCGTGCGCTGGGTCTGGACCCTGTGGTCGCACCGCTCTTCTCGGTGCGCGCGCTTGCCTGGACGCCGCCCGATCCGGCCGGATTCGACGCGGTGATGCTGACCAGCGCCAGCGCCGCCCGCCAGGCCTCCGAAGGGCTGACGCCGTTCAAGCCGCTGCCCTGCTACGCCGTCGGAGAATCCACCGCCGCCGCAGCCGAGGAAGCCGGCTTCGCCGATATCCGGGTCGGCCCGGACGACGGCAAGGCTTTGCTGCTGATGATGGCCGAGGACGGGGTGCGCACCGCCTTCCACGCCTGCGGCGAGGACCATCTCGCGCTCGGCCATCCGGACGTCGCGATCGCCCGCGTCCCCGTCTACGCCGCCGAAGCGGCCGATCGTCTGCCGGTGGCAGCGGAAGACTTGCTCGCCCTGCTCCATTCGCCGCGCGCCGCGACCTTGTTCGCGGGCCTGGCGGGCGACAAATCGCGCATCCGCATCGCCGCGATCAGCGCGAAGACCGCGCGTGCCGCAGGCGAGGGCTGGCAATCCGTCTCGGTCTCGCCCCGGCCGCGCGATCAGGCGCTGCTGGAGCTTGCCGTCGAGCTGTGCCAGAAAGCAGGCGCATGAACGGCGATTACGACCCGATCGAGACCGCGTCGCTGCCACCCCGGCGGCCCTTCCTGCGCAAGGCGGCCTTGCCCGCCATCTTCTTCCTGCTCGGTCTCGGGGTGATGGGCTATCTGCTCGCCCACTGGCAGGCCGGCGCCCGTCTGCTCGGCGTCGCCCCGGCCGACCCGCCGGCACCGGCCGCGGCGCAGCCCGCGGCGCAGCCGCAGCCGCAGCAGCCGCTCGTCCAATATGAGCCGCCGCCGGCCAATCCGGCGCAGCCGGGCACGCCAGCCGAACAGGATTTCGCCCGCCGGCTCGCCGCGCTCGAGCAGAGGTTCGGCACGCTCGACACCTCCTCGCGCGTCGCCGTCGGCAGCGCCGACCGCACCGAGGCTCTGGTCGCCGCTTTCGCCGCCCGCCGCGCGATCGACCGGGGCGTCGCTCTGGGATTCCTGGAGCGGATGCTGCAGCTGCGCTTTCCGGGCCAGCCCCGCGCGGTCGGCGCGATCATCGCCGCCGCGCGCCAGCCGGTGACGCTCGCCCAGCTGCAAAGCGAGCTGGAGAATTTGGGGCCGCAGCTGATGGGCGCGCCACCCAGCCAGAGCTGGTGGGGCGCGTTTCGCGACGAACTGGGCAGCCTGATCGTCGTGCGCCGCGCCGACACGCCCTCGGCCGGGCCCGGCCAGCGGCTCGACCGGGCCAAAAGATGGCTGCAGGCGGGCGAGGTCGCCGCCGCCGTGGCCGAGGTGCAACGCATGCCCGGTCGCGAATATGGCGCCGAGTGGGTGATGCGGGCTCGCCGCTACGCTGTCGCGCACCAGGCGCTGGACCTGATCGAGACCGCCGCTTTGCTGGAGCCCCATGCGCCCTCCGCGCCGGCGCAGCCCCAGCCCGCCGCGCAGCAGCCGACGCGTCCTGCCGCCCAGCCGGCCCGGCAGCCCACCCGGCCCGCGACCCGGCCCGCGCAGGCGCCGGCCAGCCGCCCAGCCGCTACTCCTCGATAGCGCTCACCTCCGCAGCGGCTGGGCCGGGCGCCCGACCCTGAGCAGGGTGAGCGTGAAGACGAGGTCCGCGTCGGGCGGCACCGCGCCCGGATTGCCGCGCCGGCCATAAGCGAGCCGCGCCGGCACCCAGAAGCGGTAGCGGCCGCCCTGGTTCATCAGCAGCAAGGCCTCGGTAAAGCCCCTGATCGCGCCGGCGACGGGAACGCCGACGGGCTGCGGCGTCGCCTCGACGAGGCTGTTGTCGGCGGCGAGCCGCACCTCATAGGTCACCTGCACTGCGTCGGCGCGGGCGGGCCGGCGGCCGCTGCCCGGCGCCAGCACCTGGAAGCGCAGGCCCGAGGCCGTGGTGACGATGGGTGGTTCGGCCACGGGCGCGCCCGGGGCCGGGGCCG
>Ga0187894_10000399_pt1 | contig 58450 bp, 40 predicted proteins | sample GBC1701081metaG_FD_136650 | JGI IMG/M metagenome (GOLD analysis project Ga0187894, IMG submission 136650) | White microbial mat communities from a lava cave in the Kipuka Kanohina Cave System on the Island of Hawaii, USA - GBC170108-1 metaG ...
AAACTGAATCGACCGCTGTAAGGACTGCGGCCGGTTAAAACCACTTCCAACGCGGTGAAGGGAAAGACCATGGTGGTCGACTGCGGCACATAAGCAATTCGCTTGGCGCGCGCCCGCAAAGGTACGCCCGTTAGCGCAACACCATCGATAAAAACCCGTCCGCTCGAAGGAGCGAGCAGACCCGCCAGCAAGCGGATCAAAGTCGATTTCCCGGAACCGTTGGCGCCGATCAGTGCACCGACGGCGCCGCGTGGCAGCGTCAACGACACGTCGTTGACTACTGGCGTCGTCGCATAAGCGAAGACCAGGTCGCGCGCTTCAACTATCAGGTTATGACCCATCCGGGAAAGCCTCCGGATGAATCGCGCGAGCGAAGACCCGCGCGGTGTGACCGATAAACTGACTCGGGTGAATCGCGAAGTCGTCCCTGATCGGATAGATGCGTTTATTCTGGACCGCGCGAACGTCAGACAGTTCCTGCCACACAGCCACCGGATCTTCACCGAAGTTACCCTTTGAGCTCTGGATCATGTCGATGATCACTTCGGGATTGAGCGACACGGCTGCTTCTTTGTTGATCTTTCCCCAACCGTGTTCGGCCTCCGGCGCGATCGATTCACCGCCGGCAATGGTGATGAGCTCGTCGAGATAACTTCCGCGCGTGGCAGTGTACAACTCGCGAATCGTGCCCGGCACACGATCGACTACACAGAGAACCCTGAGCCGTTGACGATCGGCAACCGTCTTGCGCACCGTGTCGATCTCTGCTTCGGTTTTGGCCACCAACTCTGACGCCTGTTGCCGACGTCCCGTAGCGTCGCCGATTGTGTGAATAGAAGCGTAAATGTCTTTCAGGGCCTCGTTCCTGAGAAAGAGTGAACGGATTCCGAGTTCGCTCAACTTGTCCTGCAAGAACGGAGCCTGGGCCTCAACGCCAATCACGAGATCGGGCTTGAGCGCAGTGAGTTGTTCGAGATTGGTCTTCTCCCAACCGTTCACGCGCGGCTTGTTATTGACGTCTTCCGGATAACTACAAAACTGCGAAACGGCGACAACCTGCGGCCACGCTCCGATGCCGTACAGAATCTCCGTCACCGACGGGCTGATAGAGACGATGCGCTGTGGCGTTTGGACCACAGTGTCCGGGTTCGGCGATGAGCCTGTCGAGCAGCTCGCACAAATGACGGCGAGCAGCGCTATCAGTACAAAACTTTGCTTGAGTGACTCTCCCACAAAAGACTTTTGTTTGTAGACAGGATGGACAGGATTAACAAGACTGGCCCATTAATAAACCATCTGGTCCATTCTGGAAATCCTGTCAAAAGATGAAGCTCGCGCCGGCGCGGCCGGTGCGGCCGGGCGTGCGAAAGCCGCTCTCGAAATATTCGCGGTCAAACAGATTATCGACGTAACCAAAGAAACGCAGTTGCCGCTTGTCGTCTCCGAGCGGCAACGAATAGCTCGCGCCCAGATCAGCCTTGGCGAGACCTTTGAATCGATAGCCGCGGCTCGCGAAAGTGACGGGATCGAAGATCGCTCCGAGATAATTACTCGACGCGGAAAAATCAAAATTGACCAACAGCCGCCGGCCGATACGCTGCGTGGCGACTAAAGAGAATTGATGATCGGGAACGATCAGCGAACGAATCGTGCCCGGCACTTGCGGCGTGCGCTGCTGTGCTTTGGTGAACGTGTAGGCCGCGGTCAGATTCAATGTTCTGGTCGGAGTCGCTCTCAGTTCGACTTCGGCGCCACGAGCGACGCCACCGTTGGTGTTCAGATAGCCGCCAAACCGGCCAAACGGATCGGTCGTGAAATCGATCAATCCTGAGAAGTCGAAGATGATCACTTTGCGCAACTGAGTGTAGAAATAGGTCGCCGAGACGCGCACTCGATTGTCGTAAAACGTCTGATCGATTCCCGCGTCGAAAGCAATGGAACGTTCCGGCTCGAGACGTGGATCGCCAAAGATCGAGTAACCAAAAAAGCTGTCGAACGCTGTTCCGAAACGTTCGAAGAGCGACGGCGCCCGATAGCCGTTGCCGACATGACCGCGGAGTTTCGTGCCGGAAGAACGGAACGTATACGCGATCGAGCCATCGCCGGTGTAAGCCGCCGGCGACGACTGAAACGTGATTCCGGTGTATGGCGCCGACGCCGCGGGCGTGAAACGCGGTCCCTGCAACCTGAAAAACTGCGCGCGAAACGCGCCGGAGATTTGTAAGCGATCGTCAACGAGCCGCAACTGGTCCTGCACAAAAAGCGCATGGCTTCGCTGTGACACGTCGACGTCCGAGTTGTCAGCCGGATTCACCTGAAACGAAGGATTGGTGAAGCTCTCGTTCTCAAACTCGTACCCGCCGTTAATGAAGTTAACGCCGCCGGCCTGGATGTCGACACGCGCGTTAAGTGTGTGAATGCGTCCATCGAAATCGGATCTCGTCGTGCCGCCGAAAGGTTGGAAACCGACGCCGAGTGGTCCATTGATCGTGCTGCGGTTGGTCGCAAGACCCTGATAACTGATCGAGTAGCCAAAACTCTCTGTAGGACGTTGCGTGAAGATCACGGCGCCGTCGAAGAAACTGGCTTTGCGCAAATTATCAGGGTCGTTCGCCGCGGGAACGAAAGTGGCAGCGCCGATGTTGAGCTGATCCGTTGGCACACCCGCTTCGAAACGAAGTTGTTCGGCTGGAGACAGTGGGATAGCTTCGATGATGCCCGTCGGCGGGAGATTGCCGATACCTTGCGGGCTATTATTCAACTGCAAGCGCGAGTTCGCGGTGTAGATGCGTCCCGAGAGTGTTGCCGTGGGAGTGAGACGAAAGAGAACTCGTCCCTGTCCGCTCGTGGTGCGAGCCTCGTCTTCATCGTCGATGCCGCGCGTGACGTTCAGAAATGAAAAGCCGGCACTGTAGACGACGCGATTGTTATTCACGCCGCCGGCAAGTTGTGCCCGCGTGCGAAACAGACCGAGATTTCCGCCTTCGCCGAGGACGCTGCCGTGAATTGGACCACCGCCTTCGTCAGTGACCACATTGACCACGCCGCCCACGGCATTTGAGCCATACAACGACGACCCCGAACCGCGCAGGACTTCCAGCCGGCTGACGTCCGTAACGATCAGGTCTTCCAGAAAACCGGAGGCGTCCCCTTGCGTTGAAGCGGCGTCGCGGAACCGGATGCCGTCGATCAGCACCGCGGTGTCTTCGCTGGGCAGGCCGCGCGTTTTGATTGAAGTAAATGAGCCTGGACCACCGAGTTGCTGCACGCGCAGGCCGGGCACTGTGCGCAGTGATTCAGGAATCGCCAGCTCGTTTCGTTCTTCGATCTCCTGCGAGTCGACGACGGTCAGAGCCTTTGAAACTTCATCGACAGTCTGCGGAGTGTCTGAAGCAGTGACCACGACGGAACTGCGCAAACCTGACAACTGCAACGTAATGTCGAGAGTAGCGGTTTGACCTCGCGTTAAGGTGACTGTTTGCGCCGGCGCCAGAGCAAAGCCACTCGCTTCGGCTTCGACAAGATATTCGCCCGGTGCGAGATGTTTGAAGCTATACGCGCCGCTTGAATCGGTCGTGGTGACGAGGCTGAAGTTGCGATCGCGACCGTAGAGCGAGACTGTCGCACCCGGCACGTTTGCGTTTTGCGGATCTTTAACAAGCCCGCTGATAGTTGCGTTGCTGCCGCTCTGTCCCAGACCCGCGCCAGCCGTAGCAACTGCGACGAGTACTGAAACGAAAACCGCGCGCATAAGTCCATTCATGGCCGTCTCCTTCTCTAGCCGCAAAGAAGCACAAAAGGCACAAAATATGTTGGCCAAAACCCCTTGTGCTTTTTGTGCCTCTTTGTGGCATTCCGAAACAAAAACGAAAACGCCCTCGATCTCCTGATGGAAGATCGAGGGCGTCCTAAACTCGATTATTTGTCGTTCAGTTGGCCGGGCTCTCGAAAGAGTCCGTCAAACCAACTTGCGTTGACGCCACTTGCTCTTTCCCGGAGCGTTTGTGGTCGCGTCCGTTTGCAGCAGGCAAGGTTTCCTGACTCCCGGCTCAAACGCGTTGGCTTCACGGCCTTCCCAATCTCTCGAGATCAGTGACCTTCATTGTGGAAGCTACGCAATCGCCGGTACACAGTGGCGGGAACCGTCTGGGCTTTTCACCCAACTTCCCTTGTCACCCTCATGGGTACCTGCAACGGTTCAGCTCGGCGGTCGCCTGCGGTAAATCGAATCCGGCAGCAAACGACCTGCGAACTGAAATGCGATCTAAAAATTGTGCAAAGAACAAGCGCGGCTGTCGTGAGCTGTGAACTCTAGTTCCTGGCCCGTGCGGCTGTCAAGGCAACAGGGGGCAACGGGGCTGACTGCGTCAAGGGTACACGGTCAGTTTGAATTTTCAGGAGCCATTAACGCCGAAGGCGTTCGCTAATTGCAGCCCAGCGTTGAAGCGCAGCGACAACGCTGGGTAACAGTACAAATAAAACCAGCAAACCCTGAAAGAGGTTTCTCTCGCGGCGAACCCCTTATCGGCAAGTTTGCGCGCAGCCCAATTAAAGATTCTCAAAGAAAGATCACATCCATTCTTCCGATTCCCTTTCGTTTTGCTGGGACATTGGTAAAATAACTATCGCGCGTATTTCTGACTTAGGCCCCGGCACTGTCAGATTGGTCGAAACATCCCCACTATCGATCAGGTCGGAAACTATGACGGAACCGGCAGATTCAGCCGCGCTTTGGAACGATTTAAAACAACTGATCAGGAATGTGGTTGACGAGATGAACCGGCTCGAGGAGCTCAGCAGCAAGACCGGCGGCCTTGATTATCAACTCAGCGAGACAGGTTCGATCATCGTAACCAACCACTCACTTCCCAGATTGTCGATAACCATCAGTCGTCGCCCGGACGCTTTAGAGGTTGCGAGCAGCATTTTGGTTCGAGGCGCAGAACCCAATGAAGCCCAGGAAAGTTTAGCGATAACGGTAGATGAGAATGGTCCTTCCTTTCGCAGCGAAACCGGCGAAATATTCACTGTCGAAGAGACTGTCTATTACATCCTTCGTCCCTTCCTGCACCTCAACAATGTGGCTTCTCTAACTGCGACGCCCAATAAGTTGGTAAAGTGAAAAGGGCGCGAAGAGTTCCTCGCGCCCCTTACTCTTACCAGACGAGCCGACGGTTTATTGCGGCGGCACGGTGAGGGCCTCGACGTTGACGAAGAACCGGAATTGTCCGGGAACCTGAACGCCGAGGTTGAACTCGACAACTGTACTTGCGCCATTTGCGAGCGGAGCTGTTGTCGTGATGACGCCTTCCGCCAGACTGGAGTTGAGTCCACCACCGTTTGCCTGTGCAGCGGGAGTCTGCAAGGTCAACGCCTGACCAGTCACGGTACTTGTGTCTGTAAGCGTAATCGTCTGCGTCGGGGAATTCAGGACGCGAAGATCCGCCTGGCCCGGAGGTATCGGCGCTCCTGTCAGTGTGGTGATGGCCACAATGCGATACCGCAAGGCGACGATTGGTAATCCGGTGTTGTTTGTAAATCTACGCCGGATCTTGAGCGTGCCATTAGCGCCGTTGGTAACCGGAGTGAAGTCGCGAACTCGATTCGGAGCCGCTGACGCCGGCTGAAGTAGATCGATGAGCGTAGCGGGCATCGCTGCATTATGTTCGATCGGAGCACTCGTGGTGGTAAAGGCCGTCATGGTTGGACCACGCTGCGGCCCCGGCGCACCAAGGGTTGAAGCCACGCCGTTGAGCGTCGCAGCGGTTGTTTCGACGAGCACAAAGTCCGCGGCATTGTTGTTGGTGTCCTGTGGCTTTCCGTTGCCCAGCAAACGCACCCAGCTATGCTGACCAGCCGTGGTAATACCGGCAGCGGGTGGCAGGCCCGTTCCTTCCTTGTAGTCAGTGGCCGTTACTGAACTGTACCCAACCGAATCCAGACGGTTGGCCGTTAGCGCCGCGGCAGTTGAAAACACTGCTAGCCCGACGTCGTCCGGCAGGAAACCGACCGTCGCTGAAGCCGGATTGACTGACACGTTTGCGCTTCCACTAGCTGTGATTCCGGTTCCGGTAGGATAAGTGGAGAGGCTGTAAGTGTTACCGGCCGGACTCGGCGTCGTGGGTTGCGTGCTGATCAGGAAATATCCGCGCGGTGGCAAGGCCAGTGGCCCAGCCGTCGATAACGTCTGAGGCAAAACCAGGAAGGTGGTCTCAGCCGCACCCTGCGCACCAGCAAAACGCCAGCCGGCGCCGGTGACAGAAGTCGGATCGGCACCCGGAATCGCGTCGATAATCGTGATGCTCTGATCGGTGTTGTTGTAGATCTCGATGAACTCGTCGGCACTACCGTCAGAACCCGGCGGTGTCGTTCCAGCGCCGCGGGTGCGAAACTCGCTGATGAGTATCTGTCCTGCGGTCGGCGCCGGTGGACGAACGTCGAAGCTGATGGTCCAACCGCCGCTGATACTGCCGCCGTCGAGGTTGGCGTCGTCGATGATGTAAAGGTTCCACGTGCCATTCGGGCTGTCGCCGTTGAATGCCGACAACGTGTAGGTGTAAGGAGCGGCGGGTGCCGGCGCCGGGAAAAGATCTGTCGTGCCGGAATTCGCCGGGCGATAAGAGCCCGTTACAAACGGAACTCCGGTATTACCGGTAACAGTAGACGGTATCGGTCTGTCGGCGTAATCGTCGAGAGTCACATTGATGTTGGAGACTCCCGGTGATCCGGCGCCGAAGTCGGACATCAGAACTGACTTGCGGCCAGACGGCGACACGAGCAAGAGGTCTACGTCGGCAGGAAAGGCGTGGCTAAAGCCGTTCAGTGTTACGGAGACTCTTTGCACCACACCGACTTCACCCGAAACCGTAATTGGAGCCGGGTAAAGCGATGCTGCTTGACCGCTGGCTGGACACGGATTAGGACAATCGGTGATCGTGATGGCGGTTGCGTTGGTGAACGAGGCTGCCGCCGGCGTTGTCGGATCAAGGACTCCGACTTTCTTGCTGCTGCTGCTGATGCTTGTGCTTTGCAGCCCGCCTTTGGACGGGACAGTTTTTTCTGCCTGTACTCTCGGCGTTGGTTCTGCGACACCTGAGTTAGCGGTTTTAGGGGATGGCGTTTGTGCAAATGTGCTCGGAGCAAACATCAGGGCGCCGATTAGCAGTGCGCCCAGCTTGTGTTGACCCGCGCGCCTGGGGAAAAGGTGCATATTTGGCTCTCCATTTCTTCTAGTTTCTTTGGAAACTCCCGCATGTTGTTACGGGAGGGTACTGTGTTGATCTTTCAGGCGTCAAGTTAAAGCTCCTTCTAACAACTTCGTGAAAACATTGGAGACTCAGACAGGACCGTCTTGTGGGCTTCCTCGTTCTCCGCCGAGAGGAGCCTGGTTTGGCCACAGACTTACACAGACAACACGGACAAGAGATATAAGCATGGGTAAGTAAGCTTTGACCCTTTTTACAACGCTATGGTATAGATTGCCCGATGAAACGGCCCGCCACCCAATTACTCAATGGATTCTTTAACGGTCGTTTCGCGCGCTTCATCGTCATTCTGTTTCTCGTATATGCCGGCGTTGATATTGCCAATCCTCAATTTTGCAACGACGAATTCACACCGCCTCCATTCGTGCTGGCTTTGAACGCTGAGCCGCGTGCCGAAGAACCTTCGACCGTTTCTATTGCCGGCTCAGAAGGGACCGAACAAAGGGAACAACCTTCAGCACCTCACAGTGACGACGATTGTTTTTGCTGCTGTACACACGTGCTGCCTGCTCCCACAACTCACCCGAACGGCGCTTCTGATGTTGTCTCTCAAGAATATCCATTGGTGACTGAGTCAGTCAGTTCCGCACACGTTAACGCGCTCTATCACCCTCCACGCACTGTCTAATTAATCCCCTAACTCGTTGTTTGCTGAACGTAGGCGGCCGATCTACGAGGTCTTCGCTTGCGATCTCAGTTTCGTTCCCGGGGCCAGGTTAACGGACTGCGGGATCACTAGCCGTTTTCGAAGGGATAGGAAGATGTTGTTTCTTAGGGGAGCGTGGCGCTCACTCAGCTACGCGATCGGTTTCGTTTTGGTTGTGGCCAGTGTGACTCACGCGCAGGAGACACTGCCAACCAATCAGAGTTTGTTACTCCGTTCGTATTTCGATCCGGTTCAGGGCGCTTCCGCGAATGAAATCGTGCGCCGGGCGCTTGCAGCCAACGGCGAGCTTGCGGCTGCGCGAATGGAGATCGAGCGAGCGCGTGCGCGCTTACGTCAAGCAGGTCTTCGCCCAAATCCCACTGTCGACGTTGAGCAATCAGCCGGACGCTTTACCGGATCATCCGGCGAAAGCGAAGTCAGTGTGGGTCTGGCCGTACCGATTGAGTTAGGGGGAAAGCGGCGACGACGAATCGAACTTGCTCGAGCGCAGTTGGAAGCGTCGGAGGCCGAAGTCGCAGATCGCGAAAGACGACTGACAAATGAAGTTCGGGCGTTGTATGCAGAAGCGCTTGCGGCGATTCGAGAACTGAGTACGTTGGAAGAGCTCAATGATCTCGATCTCCAAACGACGCGGTTTGTACAGGCCAGAGTTAATGAGGGAGAAACAGCTCCGATTGAGCTCAATCAACTGCGGGTCGAAGTCGAACGTCTCCGATCTCGCCGTGTCCTGGTTGAAGGTCGATTAAGAGGCACTCTCCTCAGGTTGAAGAGCCTCACTGGTATCGGTCCCTCAGAGATCCTGCGACTCAGAGAAGATCTACAACAACCCATCACACTTCCATCACCTGTATCAGTGGATGCGGCCGTTGAGATTGCTCTGCGTAACCGGCCTGATCTGCGATTTGCCAGGCTTTCGGAAGAGGTGGCCCAGGCAGGCTTGCACTTAGCTCGCGCTCGGGCGGTTCCCGATTTAACTCCCTTCACGAAGTACTCGAACACTCTCTCCGTCTTTGAAGACACTCCGGTAGGCGTGCTGCGGGATCGAGACAACCTGTTGACCTTTGGCGTGTCTGTTGAGATTCCGGTTTTCAATCGCAATCAGGGCGGCAAGGAAGAAGCTGCGGTGGCGATCAATCAAGCACAGCGACGCCGCGAGTTTCTGGAAGCGGTGATTCGCTCCGAGGTGCAAAGCGCTTTTGCACGATTTGAAGCGGCGCAAGCTGCGGTCACTACTTTCGAACAGGGTGCGATTCCGCGTTCAAGCGAGAACGTGCGCACCATTCGAGCGGCATATCAGATCGGCGCCTTCAGCATTACCGAACTCCTGGTTGAACAGCGTCGGCTCCTCGATGTGCAGCGTGAGTTTACCGAAGCGCTCACAGAACGCTATCGAGCACTTGCTGATCTGCAAGCAGCGATAGGTATTCCCGTCAGTCAACAATGAAGTGAGATCACCATGTCGAAAAGAAATCGCCACATCATAATCCTCGCAACAGTTTCCCTCGTTGCGCTCGTTGGTATCTATCTCATTTTTCTGCGTGGAAGCGAAAAGCCATCCACCAATGCGAATGCGAAGCACGAGGCCGAAGGTGCGCACAACGAAGCAGAAGTCCGATTGTCACCTGAAGCACTGGCTGCGGCGCATATCGAGATTGAAGGCGTGACTGAACGACCGGCTGTGGCCTTGCTTCAGAGTACGGGCACCATCGAGATCAACCAGCAACAGTCGCAGCAGGCCACGCCCTTAGTAGGTGGCCGCGTGGAGCGCGTCAACGTAAGCCTGGGCGATCGGGTGCGCGCCGGTGCAGTTCTCGCCGTGATTTCGAGTCCTCAGATTGCGCAGATGCACGGCAAACTTCACGAAGCCGAGACTCAGCGAGCTCTTGCTGAACGCAATCTCGAACGAGTTCTGCGCGCAGAGAATCGTGTAGCTGTGTTGTCGGCTAAGGCGCGTCTTGACGAAGCAGAAGCGACACTGAGACGCGTGCGCAGACTGGTCGAGTTAGGAGCGGGCGCAGGAAAGGATCTAATCGCCGCGGAGACTGCACAGCGCACCGCGAAAGCCGAATACGAGTTTCAAAGCAACATCTCACTAAGCCGCGAAGTTCAGGAAGCGCGTGCCGCTGTCGAGACCGCGCGGGTTGACGTTTCGCATATTCGCGACGAAATGCGAGCGCTTGGCGCGCCGGTGCCCGAAGGCGAGCAGCATAACCACCACAAAGACACTTCACTCGTCGCCGTTCGCGCTCCGGTGTCAGGCATGGTTACAGAGCGCCTGGTGAATGCCGGCGCCGGCGTTGAGTCCGGCAGGCCTCTTTTCACAATCGGCAATCTCTCGACGGTCTGGGTGATCGCCAACGTCCCTGAAGCGCAAATCGCTCAGGTCCATGTTGGAACGCCGGTCGAGATTACTGCGACCACACTTGGCGACACGCGATCTTCAGGACGTGTGGCCTATATCGATCCGCAGTTGAACGAAGACACACGAACCGCACGCGTACGAATTGAGATGCCTAATCCTGGTGAACGGCTAAAGACAGGGATGTTTGTGCAGGTTGGTTTTCAGTCGGGAACGCCGGCTGAAGGTCACGAACTCGTGATCAGATCAGAAGCGTTGCAGCGCATCGGAGAACGCACGGTTGTCTTTGTGCCGAGAGAACCAGAGCCGGGAACTTTTGCAGTTCGCGAAGTACAAGTGGGCGCGGAATCGGGTGGATACACGCGCGTAATCGCCGGGTTGGAGCTGGGCCAGAAAGTCGTCACGAAAGGCAGCTTTACGCTGAAGACCCAAATGATGAAAGGCGAGTTAGGAGATCACGATCACTGATGATAAACGCAATCATTCGCTTCTCAATATCGCATCGGCTGATCGTCATGCTGCTTGTAGTAATACTCGTGGCGGCGGGTTGGTACAGCTTGAGACGTCTTCCGATTGATGCGGTTCCCGATGTCACCAATGTGCAAGTTCAGGTGCTGACTGCGGCTCCGAGCCTCGCACCCCTCGAGATTGAGCGGCAGATAACGTTTCCAGTTGAAGTCGCAATGTCCGGACTGCCTGGCATTCAGGAGATTCGCTCGATCTCCAAGTTTGGGCTTTCGGCGGTGACCATCGTTTTCAACGATTCGGTCGATACTTATTTTGCGCGCCAACTGGTGCTCGAACGACTTTCGCAAGCGCGCGAACAGATACCGGAAAACATCGGCTCGCCGGAGATGGGACCAATCTCCACCGGTCTCGGCGAGATCTATCAATACGAACTCCGAGGATTGCCGGGGAGCGGACACGATCCGACAGCTTTGCGAACGATTCAGGATTGGAATGTGAGGCGGCAGTTGTTGGGTGTACCCGGCGTAACGGAAGTTAACAGCTTTGGCGGTTTGGAGAAGCAGTATCAAGTGCGTCTCGATCCCGCGAAGTTGCAGTCTTATGGTCTATCGCTTCGCGACGTGCTTGAAGCTGTTACGAGAAACAATGCCAACGTTGGCGGCGCCTACATCGAACACGGATCGGAACAATACCTCTTGCGGGGTATCGGACTGGTCGCGTCGGCACAGGACATCGCGAGCATCGTTGTGAAAACCGGAGTCGAAGGAGTTCCGGTTTACGTGCGCGATGTGGGCGAGGTTGTTACCGGAGCCACGGTCCGACAGGGAGCGGTAACGGCAGACGGCGAGGGCGAGATCGTGGCCGGGATCGCGATGATGCTTAAGGGCGCAAACTCACGCACCGTCGTCGAACAGATCAAAGAGCGAATCGGCGAGATTCAAAAGACCTTGCCACCGGGAGTTCAACTGATTCCGTTTTACGATCGAGCCGAACTGGTGGACCGCACCATCTGGACCGTTGTCAAGAATCTTCTGGAAGGCGCGTTATTAGTCATCATCGTGCTGATTCTCTTGCTTGGGAATTGGCGAGGCAGTCTGTTGGTCGCGACCATCATCCCGCTCTCGATGTTGTTCGCGACGATCCTGATGCGCCTCTTCAACGTGTCGGGAAATCTGATGAGTCTTGGTGCGCTGGACTTCGGCTTGATTGTCGATGGCGCCGTGGTGATGGTGGAAAACGGTGTGCGACGCCGCGCAGAGGTGCAACATGCGGGAATCGACGAGCCGCCGGAGCGGACCATTCTTGAGTCCTGTCTGGAGGTAGGGCGCCCGGTGGTCTTTGCGGTCGCGATCATCATGATTGTTTATCTGCCGATACTGACGCTCACCGGTATCGAAGGAAAGATGTTTAAGCCAATGGCGCTGACTGTGGTCTTTGCTCTGCTCGGATCGCTCATCCTCAGTCTGACTTATGTGCCGGCGGCGATGACTCTCCTGTTGCGCGGCCACGTTTCCGAAAAAGAGAGTTTCCTGATTCGCTTGGCGAAGAAGTATTACGGGACGTTGCTTGAACTCACGATGCGTCGCAGGCGCTCGGCGCTTGTTGGTGCGACGGCTCTGGTGCTCGTCACCGTCGCTTTGTTTCCGTTTCTCGGATCAGAGTTTATCCCGCGGCTGGACGAGGGCGCGTTGGCGGTTCAGGTGCAACAGCTACCGAGTGTTTCTCTTACTCAGAGCGTGCGCACAGTCACCGAGGCTGAGCGCGTGCTGAAGAGTTTTCCCGAAGTCACGAAAGTAGTGTCGAAAACTGGACGAGCCGAAGTGGCTACAGATCCAATGGGCGTTGAAACAACAGATATTTATGTCGCGCTCAAGCCGCACTCGGAGTGGACCACGGCCGGCACGCGGGAAGAATTGATCGGAAAGATGTCCCTGGTGCTGGAAAAGAATGTCCCCAATGGCGCTTTTAGCTTTTCCCAACCGATAGAACTTCGCGTTTCTGAATTGATCGCGGGCGTTCGTTCAGACGTAGCGATCAAGCTCTTCGGCGACGATTTGGAAACTCTTAAAAAGACCGCCGAACAGATCGGTCGCGCTGTGAGCAAGATTCGCGGCGCAGAGGACGTGAAGGTCGAGCAAGTTTCGGGTTTGCCGCAACTGCAAATTCAGGTGGACCGCGAAGCCGTTTCGCGTTACGGCATCAATGTTGAAGACGTGAATGACGTCGTTGAGTCTGTTGTCGCTGGTAAGAACGCGGGCCAGGTATATGAAGGTGAACAGCGCTTCAACCTTGTCGTGCGACTTGGCGAAGAGTCGGGGAAGGACGTGGAGACGATCAGGAATCTACTTGTCTCAGCCTCTAACGGTACGCGCGTGCCGTTGTTTCAGTTAGCGAGTGTGAAAATCGTTGAGGGTCCAGCGCAGATTTCCCGGGAAGATACGCGCCGCAGAATCGGCGTTGAACTGAATGTGCGTGGGCGCGACATCGGCAGTTTTGTAAACGAGGCTCAGGCTGCGTTGGACCGCGAAGTGAAGCTGCCTTCCGGCTACTACATCACGTGGGGCGGCACGTTTGAGAATCTAGAACGTGCCTCCTCTCGACTCTTGATCGTAGTTCCGCTCGCACTCTTCCTGATCTTTGTTCTGCTCTACACGACGTTCAGTTCAATTCGCCAGGCGCTACTGATCTTCACGGGTATTCCATTCGCCGTGGTCGGTGGGATCTTCGCGCTTTTCCTGCGAGGCATGCCCTTTTCGATTTCCGCAGGAGTCGGTTTCATCGCACTCTTTGGTGTGGCGGTGCTGAACGGCGTGGTGATGGTCAGTTACATCAACAAGCTGCGTCAGGAAGGGAAGTCGTTAACGGATGCAGTCAGACAGGGCGCTGAGACGAGACTGCGGCCGGTGCTTATGACGGCGCTGGTGGCGAGTCTCGGATTTATCCCGATGGCCCTGGCGACGTCCGCCGGCGCAGAAGTGCAACGGCCGCTGGCCACAGTGGTCATCGGCGGATTAATTACTTCGACACTACTCACCCTACTGATTCTCCCGACGCTTTACGCCTGGTTTGAGAACGAGTAGGGCCACAAAGAGGCACAAGAAGCACAAAGGATCTTGCGACGACATTTGTGCCTTTTGTGCTTCTTTGTGGTTACGTCCCGCCGGCGAAATCGGTATTTCGCGGGTATTGATTGCAGTCAGTGAAAGCGTTATTTCGCCTGCATGAAACAACAACTCTGCGCGCTTCTCATCATTTTGGTGGTATTGACGGGTGAAGCAATCGCCGATCAGATCCTGCTCAAGAACGGCGATCGTTTGACGGGCACGATTGTTAAGTCAGTCGCCGGTTTGGTTAACGCTAAAGATGGTCAGGCCGAGATCAGATCGAGTGCTGGGCCGGTGGTCGTCGAACGATCGGCGATCACGATCATCCGTTCCGAGGCCGAAGAGCAATTCTACCAAAGCACACTGAATCCCGACAACGATCGCACTTCACTCGAAGCCCAACTGGGCCAGACCCTGGACCACCAATTCACCCCGCGCATTTCGTTTAAGGAGCAGTTGTTCTTCTTCCCGAATCTCTCCGAGGGCGGCGAGTATCGCATCAACTTCGACGCCGCCCTGGTGATGGACATCAACCGGCGCCTCGCCTGGCAGGTCACCTTGAGCGATCGCTATCTCTCCGATCCTCCCGGCGGGTTCAAACAGAACGATCTATTGCTGACCACCGGGTTGAAGATCAAACTCGGACTGCTCAAATAGTCGTAATCTCACTTGAAACGGCTTTGCCCCAAAAGTCCTGTTCATAGCCACAAAGAAGCCCCCCGGGGTTTTCGCAAGCTCGAACCTGAGGCTGAAAATTAGCCAACTCCTCCGGCGTACTCAAACTAAACCAGTAATTGGCGAGCCGCCATGGTCCGGCTGCGCGATTCAATCATTTACCCTTTCCTCGCTGCCTATTGACAACCACTGTTATCGGGCATAGAAATATTTTGCCCATCCTCGTTAGTCGACCCCCGGCATTGAACAGCTGAACTTCCCGCGCCTCAATCACCTCCTCATCACCTAAGGAGTGTTTATGAACTCAACTCGCAAGATCCAATGTGCTCTCGGACTCTCACTCTTGTTGCTGTGCATGGCGCGCGTGGGCGCTGCACAGACTACCTGCCCTTCGGCTTGGAATTCCACTTCGGTTTATACAGCCGGCATGACGGTGAGCCTTAATGGAACCAAGTACACGGCAAATTTCTGGACCCAGGGTCAAAGCCCCGCAACTAACAATGGCGGACCCGGCAGTGGTCAACCCTGGACCAGCAACGGACCGTGTAGTGGATCGGGAGGTGGCGGAGGCGGAGGTGGCTCCTGCGCGCCAACCTGGAACGCGACCAATGTTTATACCGGCGGGATGACGGCAAGTCTCAACGGTGTGAACTATCAAGCTAACTTCTGGACGCAGGGCCAAAACCCATCCACGAACAACGGTGGACCAGGAAGCGGTGCACCGTGGACCATCATCGGTACCTGTAGCGCCTGCACAACCGTTCCCAGCGTGCCTACCGGACTACAAGCCTCCGGAACCACAAGCAACAGCACGAACCTGAGTTGGACCGCTTCGACAGTCGCCGTCAACTGCGTCTTAACCGGTTACACTATCTTTCGCGACGGTGTGGCGGTCGCCACTTCGAGCAGCCCCAACGCGATCATAACCGGATTGTCTCCGTTAACCACTTATTCATTCAGAGTTGCCGCCAACGACGCTGCGGGAAGTTCCGCACAAAGCGCGGCGATCAATGTAACCACGCTGAACGGCCCGCCCCCGCCACCACCATCCGCGAAAGTGTTCGCGCCTTATGTGGACATGGGCCTAACGGTTGATTGGCAACTCCTGACTATTCAGCAGCAATCCGGAATCAAGGTCTTTACTCTCGGATTCGTGGTCGGCAACGGCGGCTGCACACCAACCTGGGGCGGCGTGGGAGCCACGGTAGCGAATGACACGCTACCCAACGGCACAACGATACTCTCGCTGGTCCAGGGCATACGTGCTGCCGGTGGCGATGTGATCATCTCTTTCGGCGGCGCCTCGGGAACTGAATTGGCGCTCGGGTGCACAAGCGTTTCGAGTCTTCAGGCTGCTTACCAATCGGTGCTCAATAAATACAGTGTGAACAGCAGTACACCGGTGCGACTCGACTTCGATATCGAAGGCGGAGCAACTTCCGACCAGGCTTCGATCAATCGTCGCAACTCGGCGTTAGTAGGACTAAAGAACGCGAATCCGGGTCTGGTAATTTCCTACACCCTGCCGGTTCTGCCGACCGGATTGGTGGCGAGCGGCGTCAATATCCTAAACAGCGTGAAGAACTCGGGACTCAATCTGAACGTAGTAAACATCATGGCGATGGACTACGGGTCGGCCAATGACAATGGAGGTCAGATGGGGCTCAGCGCTACACAAGCCGCGAGCAACACGCACAATCAGGTGGTGGCGGCGGGGTTGACCGCGAGTATCGGAGTAACTCCGATGATCGGAATCAACGACGTCAACACGGAGATCTTTCAATTGAGCGATGCGCAAATGCTGTTGAACTTTGCCAACGCAAACAGCTACATCACCCGGCTCTCGATGTGGTCAGTGGCCCGGGACAATGGCAGTTGCCCGAACCAGGGCTTTGCTTCTCCCGTTTGTAGCGGTATTTCGCAGAGCAATTGGGCGTTCGCGAATATCTTCAAACCTTTCAGCCAATAGGGGACGATTGGTTTCGCCGCAGATCTTCGCGGAGCATGAATCAATGTCATCCGCGAATCTGCGGCGAGAAGTTCTTTACCTTTTGCGGTCACCCGAGTAATAATTCCGACCCTCCAAACGTGATTCACTGCGGCTGCTCTGATTTTCGTTTTCACTCCCCGGTGTGGACCTCCGCCCTACTGGTTGAAGGATCCATCCCGCGGGTATTCAAGACTGAATAGTCTTCCCCATTTCGGTCAAAGGAGTAGACAATGAAAAACCGAACCGGTTTCCTTTTTTCAATACCTCTTCTCTGCACTTCAGTGCTTTTTGCTCAGCAGCCCCAGCCTCAGCAACCGAGTCCGGCTGCGCCAACGGCTTCGCCGGCGGCTGCGCAGACAGCAACAGCAGACCCAAAGAAACCCGCGCAGCCTGAGCCTCCGAAGGAGAAAGCGTTTGCAGACATAGTCAAAGATGCCCAGGTGATCAATGGTCTCTTTACGCTTTACCGCACGGACGAAAAAGTGTTTCTCGAGATTCTGCCTGAGCAACTCGAGAAGATTTATCTGGTATCGATGACCATTGATTCCGGCATCGGCGAGCGGGGCTTCTATGCCGCCGCAATGGCCGGTGAGGCGCCTATTGTTTTTCACAAGCAGGGAAAGAACGTGCAGCTAATGGTCAAGAACACGCGCTTCGTTGCCGATAACGGTCCGATGCAACGCGCGGTCGCGAGATCATTCAGCGACTCGATTCTCGGCATCACCAAGATCGAGAGCCTGCCACATCCGGAACGCAAGAGCATTCTGATCGACTTGGGCGCTTTCGTGCTCACCGATCTGCCAATGCTTAGTTACGATCTGGAAGCGACGTTCAGAATCCCTTATCGTTTCGATCCAAAGAACAGCGTCTTCGGCACCCTCAAGGCATTCCCGCAAAACATAGAGATCGAAACTATCTCGCATTACGCAACGGAGCGTCCTCCGCTGCCACCTATTCTTCCAGCCGGAGCACCGCCACCGCCGTTGCCCCCGCCGCCGGCTAACCTTCCCGACGTGCGCAGTATGCTCTTTCATCTGCGCTATAGCATCAGTGAGCGACCGCAAACAGGTTATCGGCCGCGACTCGCAGACGCTCGCGTCGGCTATTTCGTCAATTCGATCGAGGATTACAGCGACGACAACCGTAACACCACCACGAAGCGCTTCGTTAATCGTTGGCATCTGGTGAAACAGAATCCGTCGGCGGCGTTGTCGCCTCCAAAGCAACCGATCGTGTTTTGGTTGGAGAATACGATCCCGGTGAAATATCGCGATGCAATCCGCGACGGCATACTCATGTGGAACAAAGCGTTCGAGCGGATCGGATTTCAAAACGCAGTTGAGGTAAAGCAGCAACCGGATGATGCGGATTGGGATCCCGGGGACAGTCGTTACAGCACGATTCGTTGGTTCGCGGGCTATCCGGATCCCGGCTTCGCACAGGGACCGTCACGCACCGATCCCGGAACTGGTCAGATCTACGATGCGGACATTCGTTTCTCGGAAGCTATGACTCGATTCTCGCGGCGCGAAGTGAATGAGCAAATCAATCCGGTCGCGATGCCGTGGGAGTATTCAACCCCGAGAGCATTTGTAGCGCCATGGAGCACGGTGAACGCTCATTATCAATGCGATTTCGCGAGTGGCGCCGTGCGAGACGCCGAGTTTGCTTTCGATCTGCTGGTGGCCCGTGGCATGGATCCGAATGGTTCCGAAGCTGACCAGTTCATCAAGAATTTCCTTCGTGCGATTGCCGCTCACGAAGTGGGCCACACCTTAGGACTCCGTCACAACTTCCGCGCCAGCACGATCCACAGTTTTGAGCAGGCGCAGGACGCCAGCATTACTGGACGAGACGGGCTCACCGGCTCAGTGATGGATTACATTCCCACGAACATCGCGGCCCGTGGCGGCAAACAGGGTGAATATCACCAATCCACTCTTGGCCCATACGATTACTGGGCGATCGAATACGCTTATAAACCGATCGACACCCCCACCGTGGAAGGCGAGCTGACTGAGTTGCGAAAGATCGCCTCCCGCGCCGCCGAGCCTCAACTGGCCTACGACACCGACGAAGACGCGGGCTTTGGTCCGGGACTCGATATGGATCCGGTGGTCAACCGGTTCGATCTGGGCACCGATCCCCTGAAGTATTACGCGCATCGCGTCGGTCTGGCCCGTGAAATCTTTGCCAACATGGAGCAACGGCTGGAAAAACCTGGCGAGGGTTATCAGGTATTAAGACGCAGCTTTAATTCCGCTCTCGGCCAGACGGCCCAGTCTCTGTTCCTGACTTCGAAGTACATCGGCGGGATGTATCACTACCGCAGCCACGTCGGCGACCCGGGCAATCGTTTACCGTTTGAACCGGTAGCGGCTGAAAAGCAAAGGCAGGCGCTGCAACTGTTGCGCGATAATTTGTTTGCGCCTACGGCTTTTCAATTCAAGCCGCAACTTCTCAATAAGTTGGAAAACGAGCGGTTTATTGACTTCAACAACTTCACACCGGGACGTATGGACGTGCCGGTTCATCAGGTGGTCTTCAATCTGCAACGGCAAGTGTTGGATCGAATTTTCCTGCCCACCGTTTTGAGTCGAATTCAGGACTCGGAACTGCGAGTTGCGCCGCCGGTCGAGCCGTTTACTTTGGGTTATCTATTTACGGAAATCCAGGACTCGATCTGGGCGGAAACAAAGACTACGGGTCTGTCGGTCAACATCAATAGCCATCGTCGTTCGTTACAACGCGAACACCTGCGCAAGTTGATCGGCATGGTATTGCGAGACGCGGCTGTCCCGGAAGACGCACGCACATTGGCGCGTCAAGGTCTTGTATCGCTTCGCGGGCAATTGCAGCGAACCGTTTCAAGGCCCGGGTTGACGTCTCCTGAAGTCCGGGCGCACCTGGCTGAATCGATCGCCCGCATCGACGAGGCTTTGAAAGGCGGCATGCAGCGGACGGCGTTCTAGTTAATGTGGATCTACACCAGACGATTTGCCGGTGTAGGTACTAACAGGGCTTTGCCCGAAAAGTCTGATTTCTCTGTTGCACAGAGAGAGCATCTATGACGACTTTTCGGGCAAGGCCTACTAACAGTCTGAAACAGCTAAGCTAACTGAAAGTTCTTTCATTTTCGCGCGCAAGCCGGCGCGCTCTCACGCGTTCCTTACCAGCATCACCACTCTCCTCCGTCAGCCAAAAACACTAACCAGCACTTCGATGGAAGAAATTGTCTGGTTACTCGTCAAATTAAGGGAGAGTGCACATGAGCAACAATACAGTCGCAGATCTCTTTAACGTTCGTTCGCATAACCCATCCTTTTTTTCGGTCAAGGAAAGCGCAGTTTACAAAGGTCCGCTGCTGGATTTTTGCATACCGGTTAATCTGCACTTTCCGCCGCCGCAAATGGTCCAACGCATCAGCGAGCGCTTACCGGAAATTCTTAGATACTATCCCGACTATGCCGAGGTGCATGCGAAACACATTGCGGAAATTGCCGGAGTTCCGCCGGAATGCATCGTGCCCGCCAATGGGTCGACGGAAATCATCACGCGTCTGTGCCACCTTACTCGCGGTCCAATACTCACGCCGATTCCCACCTTTAGCCGCTGGACGGATTTGCCGAACGAGCTAGGCATTCCGCTCCACACAATCAAACACGACGTTCGGAGAGATTTTCGTCTCGAGATTGCCGAATTAGTTTCGCGCGTCAACGAACTCGATATCAGGATGTTGGTGATTTCAAATCCAAACAATCCCACCGGTGCGTGGTTCGAGGCCGGCGAGATTGAAGAGCTCGTACTGAGTTTGCCGGAAGTAGAGCTGATTGTGATTGATGAGTCGTTCCTTGACTTCTCGGATCTCGAAAGCGCGGTGACCTTGATACCGAAGGCTCAGAACCTGGTGGTGGTTAAGAGCCTTGGAAAATCGCTAGGTTGGCATGGGGTTCGACTCGGTTATGCAGCAATGCACTCCCGAGCCGCCGATCTACTCAGATCCGAATTGCCGTTCTGGAACGTGAATGGCCTGGCCGCATACATTCTGAAAAGCATGTCAGAGTTTAAGGACGAGTTCCGGCAAAGTCTTGCGCTTGTCGCCCAAGACAGAAGGTACATGCTGAATCAGCTCGAACGGGTTCCCGGCTTAAAAGTGTTCTCTTCAAAGGCTAATTTTCTCTACGTTGAGTTGCCACCCAACGTACCGGGCCGAAAGCTTCGAGACCGACTGTTAGAACAATACGGACTGATGGTGCGCGAGTGCAGCAACAAGATCGGCTCGTCAGAGCAATACCTGCGCCTGGCAGTACAAACTAGAGAAGCTGTCGATCTTCTGGTCCAGGCGTTGAGCCGATCGCTCTGTTAGGACGTGACTCATCACTGTGTTTTCCGTGCCTCTGCGGTTCAAAATACTTAGCAAAACAACCACAGAGGCACAGAGACCCAGAGGCTACTCAGTTCCAACTCCCTGGTCCATCTTGAGTTGCCAGAACAGGAATGAGAGTTCCAGTGAGACGTCTTCAATTATCTTGCTCAATGGACGGCCGCCGGCGTGACCCGCTTTGGTGTCGTAAAGCAACAAGACAGGCTTGCCTGACGTGCTCGCCGCTTGCAGGCGCGCAGTCATTTTACGCGCTTGAAGGGGAGGGACCCTCGTGTCCTGATCGCCTGTTGTGAAGAGCACTGCCGGGTACTTCTCCGCAGGCTTTACCTTCTGATAAGGCGAATAGGAGTAAAGATATTTGAACTGTGCGGGATCAGACGCATTCCCGTACTCGAGCAGCGCTGGTGGATTGTTGTTCTTGAATCGGTAGTAGCCGATCATGTCGAGGTCAGGGAACTGGCAGAGTACCGCCTGAAATAATTCGGGTCTCTGCGTTAATGTTGCCCCGACAAGCAAACCACCATTGCTGCCGCCCTGAATAGCCAGCCGCGATGAATTGGTATATTTGTTCTTGATGAGCCACTCGGCCGCGCCTATGAAATCATCGAAGACGTTCTGTTTCTTATCGAGCATGCCGGCTTTGTGCCATGCCTCGCCAAACTCTCCGCCGCCGCGAATGTTCGCCAGTGCATACACTCCGCCGTGCTCGACCCAAATGGCGGCCGCTGAACTGAACCTCGGTGTCTGACTAACATTAAAACCTCCATAGCCATACAACAGCACCGGGAGCTTCCCATCCGGTTTCAGGCCTTTCTTGTGCACGAGGAACATCGGGACCTTCGTTCCATCCTTTGATGGGTACCAGACTTGTCGAACCTCAAACTCGTCGGACTTGAATGGAACTTTAGGCCGCTCCCAAAGCTCCGTCTTTCCGGTTTGAACGTCGTAGCGATAGATGGTCCCAGGTGTAACAAACGAGCGGAAACTGAAGAATGCTTCGTTACTCTCCCATTGTCCTGCCAGACCACTCGCCGAGCCGAGACCCGGAAGCGATACTTCGCCCAGGGATTTTCCGTCCAAGTCGAAGATCTTTATCTGTGACGTAACGTTATGCAGGTAGCTCACAAACAACTTGCCGCCAACGAGTGAGAAACCTGCGATTGCGTCGGAGCCTTCCGGAACGATCTCTCGCCACTTCTCGCGCGCAGGATCGTTCAGATCCACTACTACTATGCGCTGATTCGGCGCTTGCCAGTCCGTTTGCATGACGAGCCGATCGCCGGCAAACCACGCGTTGAAGTGTGCAGGGATGTCGTTAACGATTGTTTGAACTGGACCGCCGGACAGCTTTTGCACGTAGATTTCATTCCTGGCCCAACCATGCTGCACTCCGAACAATAAATACTTGCCATCCTCTGAAATAGAACCGCCAATCCACTTGTCGGGTCCGTAACCTTTGCCAAACACCTCTACATCCTTCGACGGGTCGGTACCGATCGCGTGATAGAAGACGCGTATCCCGGTGTCTCTTCGTTGGAGGTTGTAGTAGAAGCCGCTGCCGTCTTTCCTCATTGAGACGCCGCGATAAAGTGCGTTCGGCAGTTGATCGACATCTTTGCGTTTGTCGACGTCCATCACGCGCAGTTCAGTCTCGTCCTGACCTCCGCGGCGGACGCTGTACATAACCAACTTGCCGCCGCTCGATGCGTCAAGCAGGCCGATGTCCGTGGTGTGATCGGTGCTGAGAGTGTGTGGATCGATGAGGACTTCGTCCTTACCATTCAGCCCCTGGCGAACATAAAGAATCGACAGGTCGTCCTCGGCGCGTTTCTTGAAGAGAAAATAACGTCCGTCCTGCTCAAAAGGCGTGCTCACAGAGTCGACACGCAGCAATTCCGACAATCGCTTTTGTATCAGAGGCCGCGCTGGAAGCCCGTCGAGCAGCGAGTGAGTGTATTTGTTTTGCGCATCGATCCAGGCGCGTGTTTCAGGGCTGTCCTGCTCTTCGAGCCAACGATAAGGATCGATGATCTCGACGCCGTGAATGACTTCCCGAAAGTTGTCGACTTTTGAAGTCGGTGGTTTGGATACTTGCGCTTGGACAGATGAAGTCGATGAGATCGCCAGGATGGCGAATAGCAACAACACCGGGCAACGCCGGTTCCCGCCTGTTTTCTTGTCAAGTGACATAACCATGACTCCTTTTGCCATCAAGCTTTGAAAACTAACAGTAGCTGGTCGCCTTTGTAGAGATGCAGTCTTCGTTATTTTCATACTGCCTCCCAGCAGCGTCAGCGAATCTTTGTGATTACGATGCGAATGGTTTGCGTCGGGCGGTCCAAAGTTAGTCTCACGTTCTCGGCGCGTTCCATCGGTTCGTTCCGAGGGCTCGCCAGTGAAACGACAATCAGGACTCCAGGCAGTAAAACGACTGAGCGCGTGTTTGTCGCGACCTTTCAATTGGACATCTCTTACCTGTGAGCATACCTTACAGAAATACGGGAGGGGAAATAGCGATCATGGGACAGAACAAACAGGATGATTCAGTAAGAAAGCACGTGCTCTACCTGCTCAGAGGTGGCGGCGCTCATCAATCATTTGACGACTTCGTGGCCGGCTTTCCGGCAGACTTGTGCAACCGCCGCATTGAAGGTTTGCCTTACACGCCGTGGCAGGTGCTGGAACACATGCGCCGCGCGCAGTGGGACATACTCGAGTTCAGCCGCGACCCGAATCACGTCTCGCCCGAGTTTCCGAAAGGATATTGGCCCAAGCCGGACGAAGTCGGCACGCCCGCGTTGTGGCAACAGACGATCGATCAATTTCACGGCGACCTGCGAGAGATGGAAGCGCTCGTCGAGGATCCGTCAACGGATCTCTACGCGAAGATCCCGCACGGCGACGGGCAAACGATCCTGCGCGAAGCTCTTCTAATTGTGGACCACAACGCTTATCATCTCGGCGCGCTGGCGGTGATGGAGCGCCTCGTGAAAGCCGTGCCTGAACGAGATAAACCGTCCCGAACTAAGACAAAGTAGTAGGCAACCGAGAATCCGTGTCTCTGAGTCTTTGTGGTTTAAACCACGGAGACACAGAGAATATCCAGTAGGGTTATCCAGTCTGTTTCACATCCATCTCCGTACTCGCCGGGTGTAGGCGACGTATTCGTCAGCGTGCCTGGCCTTCAGATACTCTTCCTCTAAACGCACTTGAATATTAATGAGAACTATTCCGAGTACGAGCGTCAGTAGAGTGAGCGAGTTTGGAAGAATCAAAAACAGTCCTGACAGCGTAGCCATGATTCCGAGAAAGATGGGATTTCTGGAGATGCGAAACACACCTCTCTGTACCAACTGAGTTTTGTGTTCGCTGTCGATTCCGATACGCCACGATGCGCCCATCTGTGCCTGGGCGACAACCGTCCACACTAAAGACGCAATCAGTAGAATCGTGCCGGTCAGCTTCGCCCACGGCCGCTCCAGCCAGGGTACCGGCAGCAGATAGTGACTCGCATTTGGAAGAAACGAATGCACACACACGATCACCACGACCAGCGCTAACAGCAGCTTGAAGACCCGACCGATAAAGTCGTGCGCGTCGTCAGAGCCTTTGAAGACGACCGGATTAATTCCGGTACTCTTCCAGACGACGTAGGATCGCCAAAAGAATGCGGCAATGAAGTAGACAACGAGATAGATCGGAAGGAAGTATCTTGACGTCATGGGTTGTGCGCACGTTTCACTAAGAGGTGATCCACGGAAAACAGGTCATCGCCTCGCGGCAACAGGAAAACAAACAGCAATAGTGCAAGACGTGGTATCACGTGAGTGTGAAACTCATAGAGCGGTTGGTGAAGGAGGTGGCCAAAAGTGACAATCACGAGAACGAAACCAAGTGCGACCAACGCGTCGCGAACGCGCAGCCCGAGTATCACCAGCGCGCCGGCAATAAGCTCGACAAACGGGATGGACACCCCCGTGGCCCAAAGCGACCACACGGGCAAAAACGTGTCAGTGAACGGAAGAAAATACTTGCGAGCGTGATTGAGTGGCCCAAGTTGAAAAACCTTCATGACACCCGCCATAAAGAAGATGAGCCCGAGGACCAGGCGCGCGAACAAAATCGCCCACGCCCGATCGATAGTGCCCGCTGGCTTTGACAACTCAAGCTGACTCATAGCAGATTCTCCTTTCACGTGCGTGACTGCCTGTGAATATAACGCCCGGACGGATCTAACCTGGAGAGAAAAATGAAGTCATTATTCGCCGCCTTATTATTGGTCCTGACTGTTGCTACCTCCTTGAATGCCCAGAAAATTGCTGCGAAGCTCGAAGGGCAGGTCGTGTGCTGCGCTGAATGCTGGGCTGAGGCGGACCGAACCAAGGTTGAGTATGGCACCATGGAGAACTTATTAAAGGCGCGGTCCTGTGTCGAGGGCGGTGATCCCACGTTGCTGGCAGTTCGTGAAGGCGAGGGATTCAAACTGTATCAGTTGGCTTTAGGTAAGTTTCGTTTGCCGGGAAAGAACTGGCTCGAGTTTGTCGGCAGGCGTGTCGCGGTGGAGGGCGCGATTCAAACGAAGAATGATGTAAGCACGATTCGCGTCGATAGTTTGCAAGTGCTCGCGCCGAGTCTCGCGGAACGTGAAGCGGCAGGATTTGTTGGCCGGACAGTGGATCTGACGCTAAAGGATCTCTCGGGAGTTGAACAGAGCCTGCAAAATCTAAAAGGCCGCATCGTCGTGCTGAACTTCTGGGCCACGTACTGCATTCCGTGCCGGAAAGAGATGCCGGACCTGGCAGCGATCCAGAATGAATTTGCGCCTTTAGGGGTTCAGATCATCGGCGTCTCGACGGACGATCTTGAGGCTCGCGCCAAGGTGCTGCAATTTGTCAAAGAGACGAAAGTGAATTTTCCGATTTGGGTCGGTGGCGCCACGGAGCACATGGTGCGCTTCGGTCTGGGCGCCGCTTTGCCCGGAACGGTCGTTATCGATCGCAATGGAAGGATCGCGAAGATCATCTCCGGCGTCGTCGATCAGGCCGCGCTGCGAAAACAGATCGAAGCTTTGCTTGCCGTAGCGATTAACAACCCACCGGCGGAGAAGAGCGTCACGGCGAAGGAACGAAAGCCGGAAGTCTCAACCGTTCCGAGTTGACCGCTTTGACCGGGCGAGGGCCGCGCCGTGAGCGGGGCAGGGGAGAACAATTACAAGTTGACCTACGGCGTCAGGTTGATCGCTAAACAGATCGATCGCGCGACATGGCGCAACACTCTCACCTACCGCTTTCATCCGCGCTTTACCGCGGGCGTTGAATACAACCCGTTGGCTGGCAAGGTTAGTCCACTCGCGAATCTCGTCGTCGTTACGGAAACGCATCAACGCCCGGCACTGATCGTCGGCACAAGCTCCGATCGCATCGGCACGCCATCGGGACAATCGTTCTATGCGACCGTGAGCAAGAGTTTGAAACATCAAACTGATCTTCCGATCAGTCCCTACGTCGGTGTTGCTTATGGGACGTTTGAAGATCGCGCACGGGTGATCGGTGGATTGAATATCACGATTGGTGAACGCTGGAGCTCAACGATTCTGTTCGACGGCGTGCGGGTCCATCCGATTGTCAACTACACCTTTGGACGGCATCAAATCGGCGCCATCTTTGAACGCGGGCGCCACCCGGGCGTGAGCTACAGCATTTCGTTTTAAGTTGGGCTGGAGCCACAAAGAGGCACAGAAGGAACAAGAAAGCGGCCAGCGTTTTGGCGCCTTAGATGCTTTTTTGTGGCTTATTCGTGAGGCAAAGCAGTCGACAATTAGATCTTACTTTCTTCGCCTGATCGTTTTTCGTGGCCGGCGGCGCACTGGCGTTCGTGCCTTCATCAAGTCCTGGTGTTTCGTTTCTATCATGTAGGCCAAGCCCTGATAACTCTTGCCCAGTAAAGTCGCCGCGTGAGTTACGGAGCCGTTCGATTGCGCCAGCGCCTGTCTGATCGAGTCGTGCTCATACTCTAATAGCTTTTGGTCCAGGTCGCGAGATCCGATTCAGGACCTGCCGGAGCCGATGTAGGTTCTCGCTGTTCCCCTGATTGTTCAAGACACTCTTCCCGGCAAACTCCCAGGACTTATTAATGCGGCGAAGAAGGCGTAACCGAGTCACATATCGCGATCGATCATTTAATCAGGCTTTGAGACTCGTAGGGTTTTGACAAGTTGCGCTGAGTCATAAAAGATATCCGTTCCGTTATGAGTGACTGGTACAAAGCGCAATCGCCGATCGCCTGCGATATGAGTGTCCTGTCTCCGGCTCAGCGAGAGACGCACCTGGCGACGAGCCGGGAGCTTTTTTCGAAGCTGCGCGCGATTAAAGAAGTAGCTGATGGGTATGAGTTTTGGCTCGGTGATGAGACGGATGCGATATTGAAGGTTGCGGAGTTTGTCATGCTTGAGAAGCTCTGCTGTCCGTTTCTCAACTTCACCATCCTGGTCGAAGCTGAGGGTGGGCCAGTGACGCTGCGTCTGACGGGACGCGAGGGGGTCAAGGCTTTCGTTCGCGAAGAGATCAGCGGGCTCTTGGGGAAGGTGATTGACTGGGACGTAATCGAGCCGAAACAGGGTGGGGAATGAGAATCTTCTTCAACGCCGTCACTCTCTTACTCATCATGGACCCGCTGGGTAACATTCCTCCGTTCCTCTCAGCACTCAAGACTGTTGAACCCAAACGCCGCCGTAAGGTTCTAATCAGAGAGATACTGATCGCCTATGTCGTGCTGCTCGCGTTTCTCTTCGCCGGTAAGTACGTTTTGCGGTTGCTGAGTTTGCAAGAAGAGACGGTGAGTATTGCCGGCGGGATCGTGTTGTTCCTGATTGCCCTGCGGATGGTCTTTCCAAAACAGGATGCGAGTGGCGATACGCTCGAGGGCGAGCCTTTCATCGTGCCGCTGGCGATTCCTTTCATTGCCGGTCCCTCCACCCTTGCTGCTTTGCTCTTGTTGCAACAGACCACTCCAAACGGCACCTGGCAATTGTTTCTGGCCCTGACGCTCGCCTGGATCGCCACCGCGATCATTCTGTTGTCGTCGACGATCCTCTATCGTCTGCTGCGGGAGAGAGGATTGATTGCCGTCGAGCGCTTGATGGGAATGTTGCTGGTGATGCTCGCGGTACAAATGTTTATTAATGGTGTCGCAAGATTCATGAAGCCGTAACGGCCTACGGAAATGCGCTTCTCAGCCGGCTTCCGATCCACGGCATTTATGTATGTTGTAGGTTGTGACCCGAAATGACGACACCTTGAAAACCCGGTTAACCGTTCTGCTCAGCACTCGACGAACTACCAAACTCACATTTTCGATCTGCCAAGCCGCCGAGATCAACCGGATGTTGAAGGAGATTGTCTGGGGCGACGTTGCTGGGCCGGCTAAGTCTGATAGGACAGTGTGGCAGGTGTTGCCATCGTTTCTAATGACCTTGCCCTTGATGCTGACGTGCTCGCCTGTGTGAGAGCGAGCTTTAAGGGACGCGCAACGAGTACGGGACACCGGGCCTGGCGCAACACTCGATCGACGTTCGATCCAAACAGCGCGCGCATACCGAAGCCGGCGCCGTGTGCTCCAACACTGATCAAGTCGATCTCGTTCTGTTCCGAGTAATCAAGAATCTCGCGATAGGCGTGTCCCTCACTTACTGCGGTGGTGACGTTGCACCAGAGATGCACCTCGGGCGGCACTGCTTTCTCTAATCTGCGCGCGGCTGTGTGATAGGCCGACTCCCCCTGAACCGGATACCAGGCAATCTCCGGGTCGCTCACCGAACGCGGCGGCAAAACGTGCAGCAGATGAAGTTCTGCCTGGTTTTCCTGCGCGATCGACAAGCCGTAGTTCAAAGCGAGCTCGGCGTAGTCGGAGAAATCGCAGGCGACGAGAACGCGTTCAAGTCCGCTTTGACAGCCGGAGTTTGGGGGGTTGATTATATGCGAAAAAAGCAGGTACTGCTTCTGTGTTTCCAGCCTCCGTGTCTCTGTGCCTCCGTGGTTGTTTGCCAGGTATTTTTGAACCACCGAGGCACAGAGAACACTGAGAAGAAGTTCAGAAAGAGACCCTTCGGTTTGTTCTTGAACTGTTCGATTTTGGTTAGAAGTACTCCGGTCGACCTCTTGCCGCGAGTCTTGCTAGTCGCCGTAATCTCCTCTCAACGAAAGTCAACCTCAATGCATCGCTGGGGCCCGGCGGCCGTTGCGCACGCGTTTGAAGAGAAGTGCGGCGGGGGCGCAGATCACGCACAGTGCAGCGAGGAAGCGAAAGTTGTCGATGTAGGCGAGCAAGTTTGCCTGCCGGACCAGTGTTTGATAAATGACGCCATAGGCCTGCTGCTGCATGGTCATGAGATTCGCCCCCGCGCTCCCGATAACCCCTGCCAATTCACTCACGCGCTGTTGGAACTCGGGATCGTAGGGTGTTAAATGCTCGACCATCAAGGCCTGGTGCACCTGTGCGCCGCGCGCGAGCATAGTCGTGACCGCAGCGATGCCGAAACTGCCACCCACGTTTCGCATCAGGTTGAAAATGCCCGTGGCGTTGCCGATCTGCTCGTTACTCAGTGTCCCTGTCGTCATCACGGTCAACGGTACAAAGACAAAACCCATCGCCAGACCCGCGATGAGCTGGGGCCACACGATACTCCTTACGGAAATCTCGAGGTTGATGTCGCCGAGCAGATAACTCGAGTACCCAACAACGACAAACCCAAACATGACGAGATAACGGCCGTCGATCTTTCCGACCAAACGTCCCACGACGATCATTGAAATAACGGCGCCAATACCGCGCGGACTGACCGCCAGTCCGCTTTCTAATGCCGGATAGCCCATCAGCGTCTGGAGGAAGAGCGGCAGGAGTGCGATCGTGCCATAAAGCACTATGCCCATCGCCGTGATCAGCACTACCCCGACCGCAAAGTTGCGGTTGCTCAGCACGCGGAGATTCACGATCGGCTCCTTGCTGCGGAGTTCCCAGATGATGAACGCAACAAGCGCTACGACGGCAATGATGATCGCTTTGGTTATGAACGACGAAGACAGCCAATCGTCTTCCTGTCCTTTATCAAGCACGATTTGCAGCGACGCCAAACCGATGGCCATCAAGCCAAAGCCGACGTAATCGATGCGGCCCGGCCTCCGGCCCCTGATGTACGGCGGATCCTCAATGAACGTGTGGGCCATGAACACGGCCAGAATCCCGATCGGAACGTTGATGTAAAAGATCCAGCGCCACGAATAGTTATCCGTGATCCAGCCGCCGAGCGTTGGTCCAATGATCGGCGCGACGACGATTCCCATTCCGTAAACGGCCATCGCCGAACCACGTTGCTCCTGCGGAAAACTTTCCAACAGCACCGCCTGCGCGATCGGTTGCAAGGCCCCGCCGCCCGCGCCTTGCATCACGCGCGCAACCAGCAACATGCCCAGACTGCTCGCGGCTCCGCACAGTGCTGACGACAAAGTAAAGATCCCGATACAAACCATCAGGAACCGTTTGCGCCCGAAGAAATGGCCCAGCCAGTTCGTCGCCGGAAGAATGATCGCGTTGGAGATCAGGTAACTCGTCAGCACCCAGGTCGATTCTTCTGTCGTAGCCGAGAGATTTCCCGCGATGTGTGGCAGCGATACGTTCGCCACGGAAGTGTCGAGCACTTCCATGAACGTCGCCAGCATCACCGAAGCCGCAATCAGCCACGGATTGAAGCTCGGCTTCCAGACATCGTTGCTACTCATCGAACCGCCACCTCGGGAACGACCGACATACCCGGCGCGAGCATGTGTTTGGGGTCGGGCGGCTCGTCAAAAACAATCTTCACTGGTACACGCTGCACGACTTTCACGTAGTTGCCCGTTGCATTTTCGGGTGGGATCAGGCTGAAACGCGCGCCAGTACCGGCTTGAATGCTGTCGACGTGTCCTTTAAATACCTTGTCGTGATAAGCATCGACACTGATCTCGACCGGTTGTCCCGGCACCATTCTTCCAATCTGGCTCTCCTTGAAATTCGCCGTGACCCACACGTTGCCCGGAACAATCGCCAGCAACGGCTGACCGATCTGGACCAACGCGCCCTCTTCCACACTCTTGCGCGTTACGCGTCCATCTTCAGGCGCGTAGATTTTCGTGTATGACAGCTCAAGTTCGGCTTGCGCGAGTTGCGCTCGCAACTGTTCGGTCGAGGCATTGGCGGTGGCGGCTTGGGCTTCGCTTACCGCTATTTCCTGCGGCGCCGTGTTGGCTTGGGCCAGACGGCCGACGGCTTCACTCACGCCTGCCTGGGCGCCGCCAATTTGTGTCTGTGCGCGCTGTGCTGATTGTGCCGCGGCGGACTGTGCGGCGCGGGCCTCGTTTACCTGGGCCTCAGACGCGGCCACTTTTTGGCGCGCGGATTCGAGCTCGGCATTTGCCGTCCTTGCCGTCGCGACAGCCTGGTCCAGTTGCTGTTTGGAAACCTCATCTTTGGCATACAGAGCTCGATAACGCTCGACATCCGCGCTTGCTCGGATTGCCTCGGCTTGTGCCGCCCTTACCTGCGCCTGATTCTGCGCGAGGTTTGCTTGCGCCGTGTCGACCGCCGCCGCTGCCCGAGCCGCCGTACTTTGCGCACTCGCTGCGCCGGCACGCTGCGACGCAACATCGGAACGTGATCTTTGCACCGCTGCACGTGCCTGCTGCACCGTGGCCGCACTGGTCGCACGTGTCAGTGTCACACTTCTCCTGGCTTCGTTTTCCCTTGCTATTCCCGCCTCCAGCGCCGACTGGGCCTGACGCAAACGCACTTCGTAATCGCGCGGATCTATTTCGACGAGTAGATCACCCGCCTTCACCAGTTGATTGTCATCTACATGGACCCTGGCGATGTAGCCAGAGGCTTTCGGGCTGATTTGAATGATGTGACCGTCGATGAATGCGTCGTCGGTAGACTCGTGTGAACGAGCGTAGAGCCAGTAGCGAACACCGAAGATGATACCGGCCAGAAGGACGATCCCCGCGATGATCAGAACGCCCCGGCGTTTATAAAAAGGACGCTTGCTGGTTGCAGTATTGGGCGTGTCAGCGTTCCCGCCTGAGTCGGGCTCAGGTGTTTTGACTGCTGGTTTTTTGACTTCCTCTTCTTCTGCTACTTCCATCGTTCTATCCAAGCTAAGTGTTCATCCGTGTAATCCGTGGCCAAACTCACCAGCGAAATGTTTCTGCACGCCCGAGTGCAGCAGCCAGATTCAAACGCGCGGCGTTGTGTTGCGCCAAGGCAGTCACTTGCGCCTCGCGCGCGTTGGCAAGCGACGTTTGCGCCGTTATCACTTCGAGATTGTCTCCGACGCCCGCCTGGAACCGATCGCGCGCCATCTCGAGCTCACGTTGGGCCAACGTCACGCTGTCTTCGGCGGCACGCACTTGCACCGCCGCGGTTCTCAAGGTCGTCAACGCTAACCGCACGTCTTCTTCGACCTGTCCGCGAATGTTTGCCAGTTCCAACTCCGCCGTTCGCTGACGACTCGCAGCGGCTGTCACCCGGCCGCGCGTCAGACCGCCGTTAAAGATCGGCACGTTGAGTTGCAGCGCAATTCGACGCGTGGCGAGGTCGAAACTGTTTGGCGTGATGCCACTGGAACCGTAGTCACCGACAACCTCCAGTGAAGGCAGGTACTCCGCACGGGCACTCTGAAGTTCAAGTCGACTGACTCTGTTGCGCTCTTCGGCAACCTGGATTTCCCGGCGATCGCGACTCGCCTGCGCCACCGCCACGTCGACAACCGGCAACGGGTCTTCGACAAATCGCAGTTGCTCGGTCAATGTCAATGCACCGCCGAGTGGCAAGCCAACAACTCGCTGGAGATTCAAGCGCGCTTGTTCGGAAGTCGTTTGCGTCTGGGCCAACGCGACTTGTTGTTCGGCCAGGCGTGTTTGCGCGCGAATGACGTCGACTCCGGTGGCCACTCCCGCGTTGCGCTGATCTTGCGCGAGTTTGAGCAGTGCCTGGGCCAACTCGACGTTGGCTTGTGCCGCAGCGACAGAACGCTCGGCACGCAACGCTTCGAGATAGATCAGCCCGGTGCCGCTGGCGACCTGTTCGCGCGCCAGTGCTTCCTGCAATTCCGCGGTGCGCACCGCAGCGCTTCCGGCCTGGTAATTCCGAATCGCACTGAGATCGAAAAGCGTCTGTCGCAAAAACAGGCGTGCATCGAAGTTCTTGAATGGTCCGAGAAAGGTCGAATTGAAACCGGGGATGGTGCCGGGCTGAAACCCGAGGGCCACCAGGTTTTGTGTCAGGTTCGCCTGGTAGGCGGCGCCGGAGAGGTTTGGCAGCAATGGCGCAAGGGATTGTTGTTTCTCACCCCGAGCCTCATTTCGCTGTTCGTGTGCGCGAAGCGTTGCGAGATTATTGTCGATCGCCAGCCGGACCGCCTGCTCATAACTCAACGCCGCCGGCTGATTGGTTGTGACTCTCGCCGCACCCGGAATTTCCTGCGCGAAAAGGGACGTGCTTTTTACCAGAACAACGACTATTGCGATCAGTAAAGACCCTCTGCTCGTAATCACAGTTCGTCATTAATCTCATACAAATGATCGCCAAGTATTCTGTAAGGTTGTTTTTAGTTACTCAAATTTGCTCAGCAAAAGGGGGTAAATCGAAGCAATTGCCAGTAAGACGCGCGCGCGGTGGAACGTCTATTTTCTGCCAATTATGAAGTCAATAAGGATCATCAAGCGGTCGCAGATGAGAGATGCGAACGAGATAACGGCCGACGACGACAGCAAGAAGCCGGTTGAGCCAAGTACGCGTAACATCGCCGATACGGTCAAGAGTTGGATTGCCGAATCGGAGCAACGGAAGCGAACTCAGCGGCATTCCCTGGCAGCTCTCGGTTTCCTGGTCCTGATCGCTTTCACAGTGGGCATGGGGCAATCGACGCAACCATCGTCCGTCAGGGCCTTGACTCCCGAAGAGCGCGCGATCAAGGTGACGATTGCAACCACTGCCGGTTTTCTCGGCCAACCCACCAGTCGTTACAAAGCCGGTGAACAGATTCCGGTCAGCATTACGATGACCAACACCGCGACGCAGCCGTTCTACACCTGCATCTCGTCAGACATTTATCAGGATCGTCCAAGACTCACCCGCGATGGCAAGTTGGTGCCTTACCTGAACGCGGCGTCGTATGAAGCGGGCTACGCCAAACACAACCAGGTTTGTAAGGAAGAGAATCTGCCTGAACGAGTGCTGCTCGAGCCGAACAAACCGACCATGGCTGATTGGTTCGTGCTGGTTGGCGACGGAGTCTCAACTCAAGCTGATGCCTGGTACGACTCGTTGCCCCCGGGGAAGTATGAACTGTCTCTGGAACGGCAACTGGCTTGTTGCAATGGTCCAATGGTTGAGTCGAACAAGATAAATTTCGAAGTGGTGCCGTGAGGAGCACCACTCCACAGATTACTTATCGATGGTGACCGAATCCGCCAAATCCTCGTCCTCTAAATCCACCGCCGCCGAAGCCCCGACCGCCGAAGCCCCGACCGCCGAAACCACGAAATGCGTGGCTGCCGCGAAACGATCGAAATCCCGGACCACTTCTAAACGCGGGACCAGTTCTGAAACCACCACGAAATCCATAGGCACGCCCATAGAAAAACCGGTTATGCGATACGAACGGAGCGCGATTGAAGACGACTACGCGCCGGCCCCAATTGAAGCCCCACGCCGGCCAGCCCCAACCAAAACCACCGAAGAACCCGACGTGAATGCCGCGGCCAAATGCGATGTATGGCCCGCCGTACCAGGGATCGTAAAGGTAACCCGGATATATCGGAACAGCAGCGCCGTAAACGATCCACGGATCGTAAACCGGCACGTAACAAGTATCGGCCACTGCCGGTTCGATGATGATCGTAGAACCTTCGGTGGTCACGCGTTGTTGCGGACTGCTCTGCAAGTTGCCTGCGGTCTCCGCGCGCTGGCGCATCACCTGAACGGCGTCGAGCACGTCCTGCTGGTCATTCACATACGCCTCGCCCAGCGACGTGGTCCATGACAGGTTGCGATCCATGTTGGAGACAACGGAGGGAAACTCTGTCAGGGCCTTGACGCTGGGATCCCACATTTGTTGATCGACTGCCGCAGCCAACTGTTCACCCTGAAGGTTTGAGTGCTGCTGAAGCCAGCGATCTGCTTCCACGATCTGAGCGGGATAAGTCGAGGCGGCCAGAATCTGGGCCACCAGCTCATCCGGATACAATGCGATTGGCGCTACGAGCTGTTGCAATTGTTCCGGTGTTTCGGACATCTGCGGCTGCGCCGGCATCTGAGCAAACGCTTGCGTGCGCCCAACCGCCAGCATCGTTGCTCCAATCACAATCAGCATTGCTAATTGTTTCACTGTTAAATCTAAAACTCGTTTCACAAACGCACCTCCTCAATCACGATCTGCCACCCACATCCGGGGAGAGAGTCTCTGTCAGCAACCCGAAGTTGGTGGTCCTTCGGGTCGCCGGCAGCGCGAGATTAAGAACGTGTCAGTGCCCGGCGCTCTCGCGAACCGCGGCACTTAATACAAGGCCACCGTCACCGTCTCTGGTTGCGCCTGGTTCTGCGCCATCTCTCTCCGGAGCGTGCGCTCGGTGCGCGAAGGTGGCAACTCGCGGCCAGTTTGTTCACCCGCCGTCACCACTTCGGAAAGGAAATATTCGTCGCCGTAACGGTTGAAGACGAGCACGTTGTGGTTCGCAATCCTGCTCCCCTGGATCGGCTCAGTCTGAAAAACTATGTGCTCGTGTTTGTTGCGGACGTTTCGCAGAATCAGACCCGACGGATCGTCGTTGACTCGCAAGATCTCGTAGTTTCCAGCAGGAAGCATTCTTCCACGCACCATGAAATCAAACGGAATTGACGCCCGGATCGGGACTCCCGGCATTTGTGCCTGAGCAGTTGCCACCAGCGACAACGCCAGCAGACTGCCAACGGCCATAACGATGAAAAGCTTTCTCATGATTTCTCCTCTACCTCGTTCAAATGTTTCTCGACACACACCCGCCTACACGCCATTGGCATGCCATGACGTTGAGCTTAGCGTCGAGCTACTCGGGTCTCTGAGAGTTGAGGCTTTCTTTCTCAGGCAAGCAAAAAGGCCACACGAAACTCACGGGGAAGGAGCGAAGTGCCGAACAAAAATCTACTTCGCTGCTGGCATGATCGTTGCCGCCCAAAAACATCGAGGAGAGTTTCGGCTCTTCAGCAATTCATCATACCTAAAGAGGAGACAGGAACTGTGAAGCAGTATCAAGGAACAAGCAATCAAGACCGCGATCCACAAGGTGTGACCTCGGCTCAACCACCGTCGCCGTCGTCTCAGAAAACGGTTTCGAACCGCAAGAGTGAGGCGCAGAAGAAGATCAAGGCAAACAAACCGGGCGAGCATCGCGAACCACGGTAAGTGGTCAGCCCCAGATCTACACGGACGAAACACGGACCTGAAATGACAAATCAGGTCCGTGTTTGTCTGTAATCCGTGGCTAGAAATCAAACCTTAGCGCCAACTGAATCACACGCGGGTGACTCGTAAAGACGTGCGAAGCAACGTCGAAATCAGCCTGCCCTACCGTGTTGCTCTGACTGACGCCAGTTGTAGTTATCGGTTCAACTCCATTAACCGAACCCGGCACGTACTGCGGGTGATTAAAGGCATTGTAGAAATCAGCTCGCACCTGGATCTTCTTGCTTCCTTCACCCAGGGCAAAGTTCTTGAAGATCGAAAAATCCAGGTTGTTGATCCCCGGCAACTGAAGCGAGTTGCGGCCGCTATTCGCCAGTGCGCCCAAACCCGCCTGAATGTATTGCGCGTTTGGATTGTTCGCCACGTAACCCACGATTCGCTCCTCGTCGGAGAGCGTACAGCTCCCGTCTTCGTTGAAGGCCGGGCAAGTGCGCAACAACGGCGATACCAGGCTCGAGACGTTCGCTGCGCCCGCGGGATTGATAATCGAGCGGTCCGCCGCCGGATCTCCGTTGAGATTCGAATCGATTCCGCTCAACACGGTCGCTTTCTCTCCGGATTCGAAGGCCAGCGTTGCAGCCAGACTGACGCCGCCGAAAACCGAGTGAGCGAAGTGATTGGAAGTCTTTCTGAAGAATGGCAGATCGTAGATCGTTGAAAGCACGAAACGTTGCCGTCGATCCAAAGCGGAGTCGGCCTTTTCAGCCGTCTGGTTTTGGAAGTCCTGTATTCGTCGCGGCGAGAGCACAGTGCTGAATACTTCAGCGGTGCTGTCGTCGATCAAGTGGCTCCAGGTGTATGCGCCGGTAAACTGGAGTCCGTTACTCAAGCGTTTTGTAAGCGAAGCCGAAGCGCCGTGATAAGTTAAATTACCGTTTGGCAGAAAAGCAGCAATCGGTGACGTGAAACCCGCCGCCTCGAAATTCGGAAGAATGTTCGACCGCGCCTGGATATCGGCGAGACTCGTCGTCAGGTTATCGATGTCAGCTTGTGATGGAGTGGAAAAGAACGTCGGCAGGAAGCCGCCCGGTCCGTTAACCACTCTGTCTTGAATGTTGATGCGATTCTGTGTCGGCAGATGGATACCGCGGCTGCCGAGATACCGCAGTTCGAGCACGTAGTTCCGGTGAAACTCGCGCTGAATGGTCAGTCCCCATGATAACGAGTAGGGAACCTGCTGATCGGGAATCCACGCTGAAGTTGCCGCGCGCGCAGCTTCGGGATCGGTGTTCGCGCCGGGTAAGAGTGTTGGTGGAATACCGCCGTTTGCCAGAAAGTTCGGCGTTACGAGCGGCGTGCCGGGAAAGTTTGTGCCCACATCGATTGTCTGATTGAACTGTGGCGGCAGCGACAGAATGTAGAGGTTGTCGACAATCGTGTCGTACGCCATCGCGAAGCTCGCACGAATCGAAGTCTGCTCTGGTGAGCCAAACATTCGATGCAACAGTCCGGTTTGAAAATCGGGCGCGTAAGCGAGGCCGAAACGCGGCGCGAAGTTTTTCGTCTGCGCTTTCGGTTCGTCAAAAGTGAGCACGCCGGGCACGGACGCGATCGCGTTTACGTTTTGCAACCGGGCGCTAAACGGCACCTGCTGATAAACGTAGTTCAGCCCGAGATTCAGAGTTAACCGTGGTTTGATTTTCCAATCGTCCTGCACAAAGCCGTAGAAAAGATGTTGATTGCCGTAGTAGGGAGATGCACCGACCGTGCGTTCGCCAAAGCTTGGTTGAACGTCACGTAAAAATTGATCGAGATTGGGATACTCGTACTCGCCTCGCTCGCGCTGTACGAATGATTGCGGCGAAATGATGTTGCGCCAATCGACACCAAACTTGAGCGAGTGCCGGCCAAAGGTGTAGGTCGCCTGATCGACCACCTGGTAACTGTTTTCGATCGTGAACTGTGGCGCGTTGCTGTCCGGTCCGAGTGAAAAACCGAGATCGTCGAAGTCGAGATTCGGAAACGCATCCAGACCCGGGTAAGTAAGATCGGGAACCGGAAAACGCTGCACGTACCGCCGGTACGCGAGACGCGTCTCGTTGGTTAGTTTCGGAGTGAAGTTGTGAATCAACGTGTAAGAGAACAGCCGTCCATCAACCGGAGATAACGCAAAGAACTCCGGAAAAGTCGCGAGGTTATCAATGGTGCGGTTACGATTGAAGATGAAACGCGAGTGATGCACGGTCTTGCTGCTTTGCGTGAAATCCAGGTTGAAGACGATGTTTCGGTTGTTCTGGAAGTTCGGAGCCGCGAATGCGATGTTGCCGACGGGAACGTTCAAAATACTGCTCGCCGGACAGGCGCCTGCGGCATCACGCGGAACCGCACAAATCGGAATCGTTCCCGCGCTGTTGGTCGTCGCGACTGGCACGAATTGTCTGAAAGCCGCGAGATTGGTGGCGGATACGCCGGAAAGTCCCTGAAGTATCGCCAGGCCTTCCGCAGTCGGAGCGGAAACGTTGCCGGGCGAAGCCGCCTGGCCGAGTCCGATCTGCTCAAACTGGAAAAAGAAGAAGAGCTTGTTCTTGCCGCTCCACGGATACGTGAATGGGCCACCCTCACCAAAACGCGGCAGATAAAGTGGGCCGCCGATGTTGAAGCCGTAACGGTTTTGATCGTAACGCGGATTTGTTTCACGTGTTACTCCAGCAAGTGTTTGCAGGTTGTCGACAGCGTTCAGTTTCTTGTTACGGAAGAACTCGAAAACCGAGCCGTGAAAATCATTGCCGCCCGACTTGGTCACAGTGATGAACTGTCCGCCACTCGAGCGCGCAAATTCCGCCGAAGCCTGATTGGTCAGCAGGTTGAACTCGGAAACTGATTCCGGCGAGATGTAGATCTGCGGGCCGGAAACCGCTTTGTCGTTGTTGTCGATACCATCAACAATGAAATCGTTATCGCGCGGTCGTTGACCGCCAACTGACCCTCCGGTGCCGACGCCTACTCCGCCACCGCTGACGACGTTCGGCGAGATGAGTGCGAGATTGTAAATGCCTGCGCCTTGTCCTGTTTGCGCCAGATCGACGACCTGACGCGAGCTGAAGTCTTTGGCAAGATTCAGCGTGGTTGTGTCAACCAGCTCTGCGCCGCCGGCTGAGACGGTGACTGACGCGGTGGCTTCGCCGGGTTGCAAAACGGCTGGTACATCGGTGACCTCGTTTAGCTTAACGCGCACGTCGTTTAGCGTGAGCGTGCTGAAATTCGAGTCAGCCGGTGGCTGAACGGTTATGACATAAGTGCCAACCAGCAAATTATTGAATTGATATTCACCCGCACTGCCGCTTTCGGCAGACTGCGAGGCTTTGGTGTTTGGATCCGTAATCGTGACGGTTGCGCCCGGGATCACGGCGCCTGCCTGATCTTTGACGACGCCACGTACGGTGCCGGTAGTGACCTGCGCTTGAATAGAGTTTGCGCAAGCCAGAATTAACAGGACCATGACTGCTCTCACAAAGCGATGAAGCTGGAGTAGTCTCAATGGCATAGAAATTCCCTCCTTTTGCTTTTGCGTATGGTGCGCGCCGGTTGAGGGATTGGTCTTACGATTTTTTGCGGAACTTAGAAGGTTCTTGCGGCTGTTGTGATCTCGGTAAATGTGTGTAATCTGTGGATTCGGAGGCGATTAAATGTTGAGAACACTGTGGCGATATGGCCTCGCCGTGCTGACGGTCGCAGTGGCCCTGTTCATCACGAAGTCGCTCGAGTACTACACCGATATCACGCCTCTTTTTTACGCGGCGATCATAATCAGCGCATGGTTTGGCGGTAGAGGACCCGGTCTACTGGCCGTCGCGATCAGCACGATAGCGATCGACTATTATTTGGTTGCGCCGCTTTACACCCTGAGTCTGGGAGCCAAGCGGATCAGCTTCCTGATTGTGTTCGGCATTCTGGCTGTTGTGACCAGTTGGATGAGCAGTAAACGGCGACAGTCTGAGGAAGCTCTGCGGCAGGCTCGCGACGAACTCGATGTGAGAGTTCAAGAGCGAACCAGGGAACTGAGACAAGCGAACCAGGTGCTTCGCGAGCGCGCAAACCTGCTCGATCTGACTCACGATACGGTCGTCGTGCGCGACATGAACGACGTGATCACGTTTTGGAATCGAGGCGCTGAAGAGCGCTACGGCTGGAGCCGTGACGAAGCGATTGGGCAGGTATCTCACGGGATTGTGCGCACGGGTTTCCCCGCGCCTTTAACGGAGGTCAACGCGGAACTAATGCGCACCGGCCGCTGGGAAGGAGAACTGCTTCATACGCGTCGTGATGGAACGGTGGTGACTGTTGCGAGTCGCTGGGCACTCCAGCGGGACGAGCAAGGAAACCCGGTGGCCGTGCTCGAAACCAACAACGACATCACCGAGCGCAAGCGTGCCGAAGAAGCACTGCAAAAAGTGCAAACTGAATTGGTGCACGCGACTCGCGTGATGACCCTCGGTGAACTGACGGCTTCGATCGCGCACGAAGTCAATCAACCGCTCGCGGCGATCGTTACGAACGCCAACGCCTGTTTGCGCTGGCTCGGAGGCGCGCAACCGAATTTCGTTGAAGCGCGGCAGGCGGTGGAACGCATTATCAAGGATAGTTATCGGGCGAGTGAGGTCATCTCGCGCGTGCGCACGCTGGTGAAGAAAGCCCCGCCACGAAACGATCTGGTCGATCTTAACGAAGTGATTGTCGAAGTGTTGGCGCTGGCCCAGAGTCAGGCTCGCCGGAATCTCGTTTTACTGAAACGGGAGCTCGCGAACAACTTGCCTCCGGTGCTTGGAGATCGCGTGCAGTTGCAACAGGTGATTCTGAATTTGATCATCAACGGCCTGGAAGCGATCGCGAAACGCGGGGAAGGTGAACGGGAATTGATCGTTAACTCAGGTCAGGATGAGTCTAACAACCTGATTGTGGCGGTGCGCGATACGGGTTCAGGAATCGATCCGGCGAATGTCGAGCGTCTGTTCGACGCTTTCTTTACGACCAAATCTGACGGGATGGGTATGGGCCTGGCGATAAGCCGCACGATTGTCGAGTCACACGGTGGCCGTCTATGGGCCACGCCAAACTCGCCAAAAGGATCTGTGTTTCAGTTTACGTTGCCGCAGGCTTCCGAGAGAGCGCAATGAGTGATGCTATCGTCTTCGTTATCGACGACGACGAATCAATACGTGAGGCGTTGAAGAGTCTCATCAGATCGGTGGGACTCAGCGTGGAAACCTTTGCGTCGGCCCATGAGTTTTTGCAGCGTCAACGTCAGGATGTGCCGGCGTGTTTGATACTCGACGTGAGGATGCCTGGACTGAGTGGTCTCGATCTGCAACGCGAATTGACCGAAGCGAACATTCACGTTCCGATCATCTTCATCACGGGTCACGGCGATATTCCGATGTCGGTGCGTGCGATGAAAGCCGGAGCCGTTGAGTTTCTGACCAAACCGTTTCGCGATCAGGACCTGCTCGACGCGATTCAACAGGCCCTCGAACGCGATCGGCTCGCGCGTTCCCAGCGCGCGGATAATGAGGAGCTTTTGCATCGGTATCAGTCACTAACGCCACGAGAAACGGAAGTCTTCGGACTCGTCGTCAAAGGACTGCTCAACAAACAGATCGCCCTTCAGTTAGGCACGAGCGAGATCACGATCAAACTTCACCGCCGCCAGGTGATGGAAAAAATGCACGCCGACTCCCTCGCCGACCTCGTGAGGATGGCTGAGAAACTCAACGCCACGACCTAGAGCCACAAAAAGGCACAAGAAGCACAAAAGAGGCGAGATAGAAAAGCTCCTTCTGAAATCCCTTCGCGCCTTTTGGTCCTCTTTGTGGCTTGCCTATACCAAAGTATAGGGCGCCAATACCTCCGTATAATAGATTTCCGTTTGCCACACTCGTAATCTCCCTTACGTAATGAACACTACACCTGCACCGAACGATTCGACGAGATCAATGATGGGAACGACGAAAGTTCCGCTGATTGCAATTGTTGACGATGACGAGTCGGTGCGCGAGGCCCTGAAGAGTCTGATCGACTCGATTGGGTATCGCGCCGAGGTGTTTGCTTCGGGCGAGGCGTTCTTGAATTCGCCTTACCTTTCCCAAACGGACTGTCTGATCGCAGACGTCCGCATGCCGGGAATGAGCGGGCTCGAACTTCAGGATCGATTAAACGCCGCCGGCTCCTCCATTCCGATTGTTTTCATATCGGCCCATGACGATGGAGAGGCGCGGGCCCGAGGCTTGCGGGCAGGAGCTGTCGACTTTCTCAAGAAACCGTTTAGCGAGGATTCTCTGATGAGAGCAATCAGCGCCTGTCTTGATAAGAGTTAAACGAAAAGGGGACGTGCCATGCTACAAACTGCAACTGCTTCGAACTATCAATCATTGACTGCGAGATGCGTAAACCCACTCTCGGAACCGGTAAACCACAATCGAGAACAGTTTGAAAAGCGATCCATTAGCGATCTTTCGGTGCTCTATCCCCAGTCGGTACTGAAATCCAGCGACGCCACGGGCTGGCAAAACGTGCGCGCGATACATTTTCGCCACAGTGCGCCGGAAGTGATGATTCCGGCTTCGGATGACCACTGCATGGCCCTGAATCTTGGCGCTCCGTGTTTTGCCCATGTTCATCCCGGCGCCGGCAAACGAAGATTCGAAGGAGAGATCTGCTCCGGCGAAGTGGCGATTATTCCCGCAGGCTCATCATGGACCTGCCGCTCCGATGGCCCGGAGTTGCCGGCAATGTTACTGCTCTACTTGCGGCCGCTGTTTGTGCGTTCGGCAGTGCGCGAAATGAATTTTGCTCACAATGAGATTGATCTGACTCCGCAAATCGGTTTTCGAGACAAGCACATCTGCCACGTGGCGATGTCGCTGTTGCACGAGTTGAATGAAGCGAACGTGGTCGGACGACTTTACGCGGATTCGCTTGCGACCGGGCTCGCAATTCAACTCGTTCGCCGCTACAGCTCGTTGAAAGACATTCACATCGGACACGGCGGAATGGCGCCACACAAGTTACGCCGAGCCATCGCCTTGATCGATCATCATCTTTCAGACGAAGAAGAAGGACGTGTTGCACTGCGCGTGGTCGCGAGCGACGTTCACATGAGCTATTTCCATTTCTCCCGCGCCTTCAAGCAATCGATGGGCATGACTGCAACTAACTACATCGCGGAACGCCGGATTGAACGAGCGAAAAAGATGCTGGAAGAGACTGAATTGCCAATCTCAGAGATTGCCCTGCGTTCAGGATTCTCCAGTCAGAGTCACTTCACCACGGCGTTCCGCAGGCTGGCCGGAGCCACGCCGAAAGCGTTCCGGGCGGCTTTGTAAAATTGGCCACAGACAAACACAGACGGACACGGACAACAAAAACAGTGCTGAGGCAGCTTTCAATGGATTTGTCCCTGTCCGTCTGTGTTTGTCTGTGGCTCACTTCTGGATAAGTTGTTTAGGGGTTGGAAGTTGTGATGCGTCCCAACCGCCGCCGAGTGCCTTGATAAGCTGGACTGTGGCCGTCATCTGTTGCCCTTGAAGAGTCACTGCTGCGCGTTGATTGTTCAAAAGCGTCGTCTGCGCGGTGATCACGTTGAGATAACTGTCGATTCCTGCTTTGTAACGTTCCGTCGCCAGCGACAACGAGCGTTGAGACGCGGCGACCGCGGCGTTTTGCTGGTCCAATTCGGTGTTTAAGATCCGCAGCGCCGCAAGGTTGTCTTCAATTTCCTGAAAAGCAGTCAGAACAGTTTGGCGATAACTCGCTACAGTTCCGTCGTATTGCGCCCGGGCCACTTCGGTTGCCGCCGCCCGCCTGCCTTTATCAAAGAGCGTCTGGGTCAAGGTTGGTCCAAGCGAAAAGAAACGCGCCGGCCACGTAAACCACCTCGCGATCGCAGCGCTTTCGAATCCTCCGGTTGCTCCCAGTATCAGGGAAGGGAAGAACGCCGCTTTCGTGACTCCGATCTGCGCATTCGCTTCCGCCACGCGTCGTTCGGCGGCGGCGATGTCCGGACGGCGCTCAAGCAGTTGTGAAGGAAGTCCGACTGGCACTCCCGGAGGCTTGGTATCCAAAGGCGCGTAAGGAATTGAAAGCGTCGCGGGTGCCTGTCCGGTAAGGATCGCGATCGCGTGCTCGAGTTGCGATCGCTGGATGCCGAGATCCGTTGCCTGCGCCTGCGTCGTCTTCAACTGCGTTTCTGCTTGCGCCACGTCCTCATCTGACGCGATGCCCGTTTGAAAACGAACCTGCGTCAATTCGAGCTGCTGTTGAAAAGCGACAATCGTTGAGTCGAGCAAACGTATTTCAGCATCAACCGAGCGAAGCTGAAAGTAGTCAAAGGCAAGCTCAGCTTCAACGCTCAAGCGTACGTTTTGCAAATCGGCGGCAGTGGCCTGCGCTTCGGAGGCACTGGCTCTCACTGTGTTGCGGATGCGTCCCCAGAAATCCGGTTCCCACGAAGCATCAACTGGCAGCATGTAGATGGTGCTCTGGCGGCCCGGTGAGACGTTCGAAGGACTGGCGGCTCCCGATTGTCTTGAAAGGGTGATCGACGGACTGGTAGTGACAGTCGGAAAATAGTCCGCTCGAGCTTCCTTGACCAGGGCCCGCGCAGCGCGGAAGTTTGCATCCGCAAGGGCAATGTCCTGATTGGCCAGGTTCACTTGCTCTTCAAGCGCGTTCAATTGTGAGTCGTTGAATACTTCCCACCATTTGCCCCGGATGACTTCATCGTTGGGCCGGGCGAACTTCCAGTCTTTCGTCTCCTTGAAATAGTCCGGCGCAGCCTCTTTGTAACCCGGCGGCGTGGGCGCGGAAGGTTTGACGTACTTCGGCGCCTTGTCGCAGCCCTTGAACATCAACAGACCAAGCAATGAAACTCCGAGAACCTGGATATGGTTAGGCATTACTCAACCTCAACCGTAAAGCTGTAATGTAGACCCTGAGCCGTTCCAGATAGAGATAGACGACCGGGGTCGTAAACAGTGTCAGCATCTGGCTCACGAGCAGTCCACCGATAATCGAAATACCCAAAGGCCGTCTCAGTTCCGAACCCGTTCCAGTACCTAACGCCAAAGGCAAGGCGCCGAACAGTGCGGCGAGTGTCGTCATCATGATCGGGCGAAACCGCAGCAGGCACGCCTGAAAGATCGCATCACGCGAACTCTTTCCCTCGCCGCGCTCCGCCGCGAGTGCGAAATCAATCATCATGATCGCGTTCTTCTTCACGATCCCGATCAGCAGAATGATGCCAATCAACGCGATCAGATTTAGATCCATGCGCACCAGCAACAGCGCGAGCACCGCGCCGACGCCCGCCGAAGGCAACGTCGAAAGAATCGTTATGGGGTGAACGTAACTTTCATAGAGAATTCCGAGCACGATGTAGACGGCGAGCAAGGCGGTCACGATCAGGAATGGTTCGTTGGCCAACGATGATTGAAACGCCTGCGCTGTGCCGGAGAAACTGCCGCGAATAGTCGCGGGCATACCGATGCTCATTTCGGTCTGATTGATCGCGTTCACCGCGTCGCTCAACGCGATGCCCGGCGCGAGGTTGAACGAGAAAGTAACGGACGGAAACTGGCCCTGATGGTTCACAGCCAGAGGCGCCGTTGCCGGTTGATAGCGCGCAATTGCACTCAACGGCACGACACTACCGTTCGCAGAACGAAGATAGATCTCTCTGAGTCCTTCTGGACTCTGCCAGAATCGCGGTTCCACCTCCATCACGACGTGATACTGGTTCAACGGCGTGTAGATCGTCGAAACCTGACGTTGTCCAAACGCGTCGTAGAGCGTGGCATCGATCTCGTCAGGCGTAATTCCGAGCCGCATTGCGGTGGCGCGATCGTAATCAAGAGACGCTTGCAGTCCGCTATTCTGCTGATCGCTGTTCACGTCGGTGACGACCGCGACTTTGCGTAACTGATCGAGCAGGATCGGTCCCCACTTAACCAGGTCGTCGAGGTTTTCACTTTGAATCGTGTACTGGTATTGCGCGTTACCACCTCGGCCACCGATGCGCAGGTCCTGCGTCGCTTGTAAAAACAGTGACGCACCTTCGACGGTTGCGAGTTGGCGACGCAAGCGGCGAATGATCTCATCGGCGTTGACCTTTCGCTCTTCGAGTGGTTTCAAGGCGATGAACATTCGTCCCGTATTTGTTGTCGTGCCGCCCCCGCTTCCAGTGAACGCAACCACGTTCGCCACCGCCGGATCAGCCTTGATAATGTCGACGAAGCGCGCCATCCGTTGTCTCATCGCGATGAATGACGAGTCCTGCGCGCCCTGAATACCGCCCGCCAGCCGGCCTGTGTCCTGCTGCGGGAAAAATCCTTTCGGCACAACTGCGATCAGATAGCCGTTCAGCGCGATCGTGATCAGAAGCAGTAACAACATCGGCGCCGGATGGCGCAGCACCCACGTCAAACTCCGTTCGTACAAACTGAGAATCCAGGCAAAGAATCGTTCGCTCAGGAGATAGAGCCGGCCGTGGTCGTCCGCCGCCTTCGCTTTCAACAACCGCGAACAGAGCATCGGCGTAGTCGTCAACGACACAACCAGCGAAACGAGAATCGCCACGGAAAGCGTCACCGCGAACTCGCGGAACAGTCGCCCGACGATGCCGCCCATCAACAGCAAGGGAGTGAAGACAGCAACCAGCGAAATACTGATTGAAAGCACTGTGAACCCAATCTCTTTGGCGCCCAGCAGCGCCGCCTGCAATGGCCGCATTCCCTCTTCGAGATGGCGCATCACGTTTTCAATAACGACGATCGCGTCATCCACCACGAAGCCCGTCGAGATCGTCAGCGCCATCAGCGAGAGGTTGTCGAGGCTGTAACCGCACAGATACATCACGCCAAAAGTGCCGATGAGCGAAACGGGAACTACGACCGCCGGAATAATTGTGGCGCGTGGGTTTCGCAGGAAAACAAACACAACCATGATCACGAGGCCAATCGAGATGATCAGCGTGCGTTCAACGTCTCTGACGGAGGCGCGGATGGTGGTTGTCTGGTCCATCACCACCGTGAGATCGATCGCGGAGGGAATTGAGGCTTTCAATTGCGGCAACGCGCCGCGAACACTGTCGACCGTGTCGATGATGTTCGCTCCCGGTTGCCGGAAAACGATTATCAACGCGCAAGGTTTTCCGTTTGCAAGGCCCGCGGAGCGCAGGTTCTCGACTGAGTCCTGCACGTTTGCGATGTCAGACAATCTGATCGCAGCGCCGTTGCTGAAACCGACGATCAGCGGGCGATAGTCAGCAGCTTTCGGCAGTTGATCGTTCGTAGCGATGTCCGAGGTCGTGGTGTCGTTTGCGAGCTGGCCCTTGGCGATATTCGCGTTCTGCTCGCTCAGCCTGTTGCGAACGGCTTCGAGACCGAGCCCGGTGGCGTTCAACTGCGTGGGATTCACGTCGACGCGCACCGCCGGCAACGAACTTCCGCCAACTATGACCTGGCCCACGCCCTGAATCTGCGAGAGCTTCTGCTGAAGAATGGTCGAGGCAGCGTCGTAGAGCTGGCCTTGATCGTAAACGTCGGAAGTCAGCGCCACGATCATGATCGGCGCGTCCGCCGGATTAACTTTTCGATAAGTCGGATTGTTGGGCAGATTCGCCGGCAAGTAACCGCGTGCGGCGTTGATCGCGGCTTGCACGTCTCTCGCAGCCGCATCGATATCTCGATTCAACTCAAACTGCAACGTCACGCTCGTCGAACCGAGATAACTCGCAGACGTCACTTCGGTGACCCCGGCAATGTGGCCCAACTGGCGTTCGAGCGGTGTGGCCACGGACGACGCCATGATTTCCGGACTCGCGCCGGGCAAGTTTGCCTGTACGGAGATCGTCGGAAAATCGATTTGCGGCAGCGGTGAAACAGGCAACAACTTGAAAGCGACCGCACCGGCGAGCGCAATCGCGATTGTCAGGAGCACCGTGGCCACGGGCCGATGAATGAATGGCGACGACAGACTCATAACGCACTTTCCCTCACGCGCCCGAAAGGCCACCAAGAAGCACAAAAGGCTCAGAGGTTTTGGCTAAACTCCTGGCGCATTTTGTGCCTCTTTGTGGACCCTTAAAGTAGAAAGTCTTCTCGCGAGGGAGTCGAAAAAGAGATAGATCACCGGCGTGGTGTAGAGTGTGAGCAGTTGGCTCAACATCAGACCACCGACGAGCGTGATGCCCAACGGACGCCGCAACTCAGATCCGGTGCCGGAACCAAACGCCAACGGCAACGCGCCCAACAGCGCGGCCATCGTCGTCATCATGATCGGCCGGAACCGCAGCAAACACGCCTGATAGATCGCCTCTTCCGGATCCTTGCCATGCTCTCGTTCCGCCTCGAGCGCGAAGTCGATCATCATGATCGCGTTTTTCTTCACGATGCCGATCAGCAGGATGATGCCGATGATGGCCACGACCGTCAGTTCCGATCGAAACAGCAACAATGCGAGAATCGCGCCCACGCCTGCTGAAGGTAACGTTGAAAGAATCGTGAGTGGATGAATGTAGCTTTCGTACAGAACTCCGAGGACGATGTAGACGGTCACGATCGCGGCGAGAATCAACAGTGGCTCATTGGTCAACGAGCTCTTGAAAGCCTGCGCGGTGCCCTGAAACGAAGCCTGAACACTCGCAGGCATGTTCAGGTCCTTTTCGACGCGTTCGATCGCGTTCGTGGCTTCGCCGAGTGATGCTCCACTCGCCAGGTTGAAAGAGATGGTGACGACCGGAAACTGTCCCTGACGATTTATGGCAAGCGGCGCGGTTCCCGATTCGAAGTGGCTGAAAGTGCTCAACGGCACCGCCGTGCCGGTCGAGGAATGAACGTAGATGTCCTGTAACTTTGCCGGATTGTTTTGAAAGTTCGGCATCGTTTCGAGGATCACGTGATACTGGTTCGACTGCGTGAAGAGAGTTGAGATCTGGCGCTGTCCGAAGGCGTCGTAGAGTGTCTGATCGATCTGGAGCGGCGTGATTCCAAGACGCGAAGCGGTGACGCGATCGATCACGAGTGTCGTCTGGGCTGCCCCCGTTTGTTGATCGGTTGCGACGTCCTGAAGTTGCGGCAGTGTCTTCAACCGGTCGACAAACCGCGTGGTCCACGTGTTCAACTCAGCTGCATTCGGCGATTCCAAACTGTATTGATACTGCGTGCGGCTGACGCGATCTTCGACCGCCAGATCCTGCACCAATTGCATGTAGAGCGTGATGCCGTCGACCTGCGAAAGTGCGGATTGCAAGCGTTTCATGACCGTCGTTCCATCGATCTTTCGCTCGGCGAGCGGCTTCAGATTGATGAGAATGCGGCCGCTGTTGAGCGTCGTGTTCGTGCCGTCGACGCCGATGAACGATGAAAGACTTTCCACCGCCGGATCTTTGAGAATGACCTCGGCCAGCGCCTGCTGCTTCTCCGCCATCGCGGGAAATGAGATTCGCTGCGAAGCCTCAGAAATGCCCTGAATGACGCCCGTGTCCTCCACCGGAAAGAAGCCTTTGGGTACAACCATGTAAAGCCAAATGGTGAGAACAAGCGTGGCCGCGGCAAGCAACAGAGTGATCGCGCGAAACTTCAGCACCCAACGAAGCGTCTCGCCGTAGAAGTCGATCACCTTTTGAAACAGACGTTCGGAAGCGCGGTAGAACCGGCCTTGCCGGCTTTCGGATTGTCCGCGCAGCAAGCGGGAGCACATCATCGGCGTGAGCGTCAGCGAAACAACCGCCGAGACGAGAATGGTCACGCTCAACGTGATCGCAAACTCGCGAAACAACCGTCCGACGATGTCGCCCATGAACAGCAACGGGATCAGCACCGCGATCAGCGAAATCGTCAGCGAGACGATCGTGAAACCGATCTGTTCCGCGCCTTTCAGCGCCGCCTCGATCGGCGTCGCACCTTCTTCGAGGTAGCGAACGATGTTTTCGATCATCACGATCGCGTCGTCCACCACGAACCCCGTCGAAATCGTGAGCGCCATCAGCGTGAGATTGTTCAGGCTGTAGCCGAGGAGATACATCGCCGCCAGCGTTCCCACGAGGGAAAGCGGCACGGCAACGCTCGGGATGATCGTCGCCGACAGGTTTCGGAGAAACAGAAAGATCACCATCACCACGAGCGCCACCGTCAACATGAGTGAAAACTGCACGTCTTTGACTGAGGCGCGAATCGTCACAGTCCGATCGGTCAGCACGGAAACCTGGACCGCCGGCGGCAGCGTCGTCTGTAGTTGCGGCAGCAGCGCCTTGATGCGATCGACAACCTGGATGATGTTGGCGCCGGGTTGGCGCTGAATGTTGACGATCACGGCAGACACGTTGTTCATCCACGCGGCCTGCTTGATGTTTTCTGCGCCGTTCACCACCGAAGCGACGTCAGACAACACCACTGGCGCGCCATTGCGATAAGCGACGATCACCGATCGGTAATCCTTATCGGAAATTATCTGATCGTTGGCATCGATCTGGTACGACTGTTGTGGCCCATCGAAGTTGCCCTTTGCCTGGTTGACGCTCGTTTGCTGCAGCGCGGTGCGCACGTCTTCGAGACTGATTCCGTACGAAGAGAGCGCGGTCGGATTCGCCTGAATGCGCACGGCGGGTTTTTGCCCGCCGCTGATACTCACCAAACCAACGCCGGGCAGTTGTGAAATCTTCTGGGCCAGGCGCGTGTCCGCGAGATCTTCAACCTGGGTCAACGGAATTGAGCTGGACGTGAGCGCCAGTGTCAGCACCGGCGCGTCCGCAGGATTCGACTTGCTGTAAATCGGTGGTGTCGGCAGATCGGCCGGCAGAAAGTTTGACGCTGCATTGATCGCCGCTTGCACTTCCTGTTCGGCGACGTCGATGTTGAGGTCGAGGGCAAATTGCAAAATGATGATCGAACTGCCGCCCGAACTGGTCGAGGTCATCTGGTTCAAGCCCGGCACCTGACCAAACTGTCTTTCGAGCGGAGCGGTAACGGCTGACGCCACCACCTCGGGGCTCGCGCCCGGGTAGAACGTGATCACCTGGATCGTCGGATAGTCGACCTCAGGCAACGCCGAGACCGGAAGTTGGCGATACGCGACGATGCCGGCGAGAAGGATCGCGGCCATCAACAGCGAAGTGGCTACTGGCCTCAGTATGAATGGGCGAGATGGACTCATAGCATTGACGATTTCCGATTTCCGATTGCCGATTTGAGCGGGTCTGTTTTCGTAGGCGCCAATTGGCCATTGGCATTCGGCAATTGGCAATTCCTCACCACCACCTTCACTCCGTTTTGGAGTTTGTCGAATCCATCCACGGCCACCACGTCGCCGGCGTTCAATCCTTCAACCGCCGTGACGTTCCCATCAGTCGTGCCCGCGGTCACTGTTTTCATCACGACTGTTTGATCCGGTTGCACGACGTAAACATATGCAGCCTGTGCGTTACGCTGAATTGCTGCTGAAGGCACGAGGATCACTTCGCGTTGTGTCGTCAGCAACAAGCGCGCGTTGACAAACTGATTCGGGAACAGCGCGCTGTCCTCGTTGGGAAACACTGCCTTGAGCCTGATCGTTCCGGTGGTAGTGTCGATCTGGTTATCGAAGGTCAGCAGTGCACCGGAAGAAAGCTTTGTCTGTTGCGTCCGATCAAATGCGTCAACCGTGAGCCGATGACCACGGCGTAACTGTTGCCGGATTTGCGGTAAGTAATCTTCGGCCACGCTGAAGATCACGTTGATGGGTTGCAATTGTGTGATCACGAGCATGCCGGTCGTGTCGGCGGCGTGAACAATGTTGCCGGGATCGACCAGGCGCAGACCGACGCGGCCGGAAATCGGTGAAGTGATCGTGCAGTAAGCGAGGTTGACCCGGGCGGTGTCTAGCTGTCCCTGATCGAGCTTCACAGTGCCTTCGAGTTGATGAACAGTCGCCACCTGCGTGTCGAGCTGTTGTTTGGGAATCGCATTCTTGCTGTAAGCAATCTGATAGCGATTCAGATCGATGTTTGCATTCTCGAGTAGCGCTTTGTCACGGTCGTATTGACCTTGCGCTTGGACCAGTTGTGCTTGAAAAGGACGCGGATCGATCTCTGCGAGCACGTCACCCTGTTTTACCATCTGGCCCTCGCGGTAATTGACGCTCATCAATTGACCATCGACGCGGCTTTTGACGGTGATCGTTGCGAGCGGTGAAACAGAGCCGAGCGCATTGATGTAGACACCGATGTCGCCGCGTTGAGCGACTGCGGTGGAGATGGCGACACCGGGTGGCGGCGGCGATGTTTTAGGTGCGGCTGCGGTTGAACTTTGGCGACGTTGGAGGATTAGGAAGCCGATAAGGACGACAAGCACAAACAAGAGGAGCATCAGCCACGGCCCTCGTCTTCTCCTGTCCGGTTTGTCCACCGGAGCGGCTGGCGGTTCATCCGTTTCCGGTGGTGCGACGTCTTCGACCGGCGGCTCATCCATCGACCGGATGTTAAAGAAGACGAGCGTTTGCGTCTTTTAGTTGTTTGCGCGGCTTGTCAGCTTGTTGCCACGAAGAAGCACAAGAGGCACAAAAGCGATTGATATTGCATTTGTGCCTCTTGTGCTTCTTCGTGGCTCAAAAAAGGAATGTGGGTGAACCTGCTCCCTGTCAGTCCGCTTATGCCGGCACACCCACACTCAAAACACAGGGTTGTCCCCCTCGTTCGTTTAAGAACCCTGTGCCTAACTTGAAGAAAGGTCTCTAACTACGTCGGCAAGGATACTAATCCGCCGCCGCATGTATATCTTTCACTTTGTTGTCACTCTTATCAGCTATTTGCGGTATTGAAAGTCCCAGATCGAGATCCTGGTAGAACTCCTTCTCACCGCCTTCGAAATGATGACCACTTGCTTTCACTGCGTAGAAACTTTTGACGCCCGCCGCGCCCTCGTACAACGATTGCGCTTCGCTGAAAGGCGCGTTGTTGTCGTTGGTTGCGTTAAGAAAAACAATCGGCGTTTGGTTTAGCTGCTTCAGGTAGTCGCGCGCCTCAAAGGATTTTTCGTGCGGTCTGCCGTGCGTGAAGTAAATGATCGCATCGGCTGGTTTCCACGCGAGTTCGCCATAGGCCGGAAGGCTGATCGCGATGATGCGGCTTACCGGAAACGTGAACTGCGGTTGAGAAGCGACGAGCACACTGTAGCCCGCTCCGAGCGACCAACCCGCTAACACGACTGGAGCTTTGTTGTCGATGCCTGGCTGCGCCAGCGATAGACGTGCGATTGCATCGTAGTCGCGCGTGAGTTCTTCCGGGGAAGCGGGCCGTTGCGGGCTCGCGAAGGTTGTCAGGTATTCCTTGACGTCGATGCCTACGACTGTAATTCCGGCCGCTGCAATGTGCGCGGCGATGTCGGCGCAGAACGGGCTCCAGCCTCCGTCGCCACTCGTGAAGAGAGCAAGCTGCTGATTCGCGGCATTCTCCTGTTGGTAGAGTTGCAGATGGAGCGGTGGCCCACTGCGGATGGTCGCTTCAAAAGTGGAATGTTTCACTGCGTGTGAGAGTTCTTCGTGAGTAACGTGATGATAGAAGCCGTGGTACCACTTCACCGCGTAGACCGAAGCCGCACAAACAATAACAAGCAGCACGGCAATCAGCTTCTTGCTGTTTTTCATAAGTCAGTCCGTGTTTGTCCGTGTAATCCGTGGCAGTTCCTTCATCCACGCAACCGCATCGCCGAGTGCTGCATAAAACTGATCGCGCGCACCGCTAAACCGGTGGTTACTCGCTTTAATCAACACATACCTCTTCGGATCTCTGGCAGTCGCAAACAGCATGGTGCCCACCTTCTGCGGGCTTGCCGTGTCAGACGTGCTTTGGATCATTACGAGCGGCACGGGCGCAACTTGTGCGAGCACGTCCTGACTGCGAAACCCGTAGAGCGCATTCGCTTCATTATTCAGGTTGGCGTGATTCGCGCCGAGACCACTGACGAGCTGATTCTGCTTCGGCAGGCCGATGGAAATGATGCCGGCCCAGTTGGCCCGGGTTTGGATATCCGAGCCAACCGCGATTGCAAAGCCGGCGCCGAGCGACCAGCCGTAGACATAAACCGGTGTAGAAGCATCATCTTTTGCATAAGCGCGCAAAGCTCGCGCAACGTCCGCGTAATCGCGCGCGAGTTGGTTGATGCTGAGCGGGTTCTGCGGAGAAGAGAACTCACGCAGGTAAACCTTCGAATCGACTCCCGCAACGGCAAAGCCCAGGTGGGCCAGTTGCTGTGCAGTGCGCGGCGCGAGTCCGCGCCAACCACCATCACCACACGCATAGATCGCCGGGATCGCGGGACTATCATTGCGCGGGCGATAAAAGTGCACCTTGAACTCTTGCTCTCTGACGCTGATGTCACGATCTTCAGTAACCACGTCGGACCACGTCTTCATGTCGTCAGGGTCGTAGTGATCTACAGGCACAGGCTCCTGTGCACTGGCACGAGTAGAACCCGTTAGGACGACGAGGACAGCAACGCCCAGCAGAATCCAACGATGAATGACGCGGCGTGTTTCCATGTTTTGATCTTTTCCTGAACACCATTTCGCCCGAGCAGCATCTCGAGCGTGAGCGCGTTGCGTACCTGAATCACTGCGTAAAGCATGTGGAGCGACAACCGGCGTTGATTGAAACAGAAGTAACGCGGTTCCCAAGTGTGTGGGTGATACTTTGCTTTGTAACGATAGAGAAGTTTGAAATCGTAGTTGAGGTTGACTCGCTCGTAGACGAAACGCATGAGCCGCGCCAATACCGGATGATTCTCTAAGTCGGGATCGTCCAACAGCGCCAGCGGCGCAAGCCCCATGGATGCCATGCGATAGCCCTCTCCCCACAAGAGGCGAAGGATCTCCGTAGTCAGGAGTTCCATCGTTCCACGCACGGCATCGGGCCTGCGCCGCGTTACGTCGAGGTAATACCCGCTGCGGTAATAAATCGGTTCGCAAACAATAAACCCTTCGATTCGTCCCTTTCCTTGCTCCGAGCGCGCGATGAAATAGCGCTTGGCGGAAGGGTGATCCAGGCACGGCGAACCCAGCACAAATCCCAGTTCGTGATTGCCTTTGCTTTTCAGCCACTCGGCGGAAATCTCGCGCAGCTCGTCGTTGATTGCTTCGGCGCCTGGTGCAAACGGATCATGTTCGCTCACGACCACGCCCGCGCGTCTCGCCTTGTTCGTCGCGGCTCGCACCAATTCCATCCGGCCACCGGCAAGGGTGAAGCGGTCGAGATCGAATATCGCTTCCTTGCCGATCTGTACATCTGCAAAACCCTCCTGGCGAAACGCGTCCAACGTCGCCAGCGAAACCTGATACGCGCCGATTGGCCGCGTCATGGCACTCGCAAATTCGTGTATCAGCCGGCGCACCTGATGCGGTGCGCAAACAGGATCGCCGGCAATCAGCGCTACTCCGGCGCTAACCTGATAGGCGAGAAATCCATCCACGCCGGGCGACGTGAAATAGCATTTCGGTCCTTCAAGCAACACATAGGAGTTTGAACTTGTGCCATAACGCCGGACCCACGAATCGAGTTTCGCTTCGGGTATTTGCATACGTCGGATTCACTGCCACAAGTGGTAGGACAGGCATGCTTGCCTGTCACGTTTCCGGTTGCGAACAGCGACAGGCAAGAATGCCTGTCCTACTTCTACCAACTCAGCCTGTTGCGCCGGTGATGCCGGTGATGATGCCGGTGGTGATGGTGCCAGTAGTTGCGATCGTGCCGGTCACGCGCGTTAGCGGTGCCTGACTGCAAACCAAAGGTTGCGGCGCCAAGTAGCAACGCGCCCCCCAGCACAAATGAAACCAGTTTCCTCATGATCACGTCTCCCTTCCTTGATATCGAAGCCGCCATGGTTTTTGGCAACGGCCATGCCAATCGCAATTGGGTTGATTGCCTGCGAGTGAGGCTGATTGGGGCCACCGAAAGTTGTGACAACTTTGTTCAGACGACAAAAACGCCACACTGACGGCCGCTCGTAAACGAGCACAAAAACTTGAAAGACTTAGCGGAGCCGTTTGTGCATTGTGTCGCTTGTATGGAGCTCCTGCTGATCAAATACGGGCTTGCGGCGCTCTTCCTGGCGGCGATGTTGGAGGCCGACGTGATCCCCGTCCTGGCGGGAGTGGCTGCTCATCGCGGCTACTTCAATCCGCCTCTGGCCATTGTCGTTGCGAGTCTGGGAGCGCTTGCGGGTGACTGTGTTTGGTTTTACGCAGGACGAAGTGGCTTGATCAAGAAGAGCAAGCTGATGCTCCGGCTCCAGGCAAAAGCGGAAGTGCTTTACCAGCGTGTGGGCAACTGGCAGATACCCGCTTCACACATCATTTACGGAACGCGCATTGCGACGATGGCTTTCATGGGAGCGCGAGGCTCATCGGTTGGCAGATTCGTGTTGGTCGACGGAGTGTCGTGTTTTGCGTTGACGACATTTCTGTTCTGCCTGGGCTTCGCGCTCAGCGCGAGCGTCTCGATGATTCTGGTTAACGTGAAGCGAGTAGAACTGGTGCTGCTCGTCGCCGTTGCGCTGTTCGCGCTTGTCTTTCATTTGCTGCAAAGGTTTGGGCGAAGACTTGCGAAGATTTAAGCTCCACACCAAGACAACGTTGCTCAGCTCCGTGATTATTGTGACGATGCTGCTCGCAGCGCTTGTGATTACGAGCGCGGCGATCGCCAATATCGAGCGCAGTGACGATCAAACTCTGGCCGAGGTTCAGGCGCGGGATCTCGCGCAACACGTCAGCGACGTCAGTTCGCACGATCCGGCAACGCTTGCACGCGCTGCGACACTGATAAAGGGCTCGCGGCCAAACATCATTGGCGTACGCATCTGGGAACTTTCAAACGGACAGTTCATCGAAAAGGCCTCGGCGTCCGGCAGCGCGCCTGCGGCGCCGATACCTGAAGAAACCCAGAATGCACTACGCCGCGGCGCTGCGGTGCCACCCACTTCATCGCAAGCGTTGTATCGCGTGTTTGCGATTACGTCAGAAAACGGACGCCCGAGCGGCGCGGTCGAGATCGTTCAGCGTTTCGATAGCATCTGGGCGGTGGCGTTTCGTTACCTGAAGAGCGTCATCTGGATGTTCCTGGTCGCGATTGTTCTCGTGGTGCTGGGAACCTATTTGATGTTTCGCCAGTTGCAGTTGACGACGAAACTCGAAACCGAGAAAAGCATCCTGCGCGAACGCGTTCGCGACGCCACTATCGAACTACAAAAACGAAATCAGCAACTTCAGGAAACGAATCTCGAACTCTGGCACACAAACCGTCGCATGAACGAGCTGGGCCGCCTCGCCGCGGCGGGTCAAACAGCCGCGCACTTCGCGCATGAAGTCGGAACGCCGCTCAACCTGATCAGCGGACACGTGCAGTTGCTGAAATCCGATCTGGATCGCGATCCACGCGACGCTGAATCACGCATCAAGACCATCAGCGCACAGATCGAACGCATTGAACGAATCGTCCGGCGCATGCTCGATAAAACTCGGTTTGAAACCGAGCTTTCGCCGGTCGATCTCAATGCAGTGTTGCGCAAGTTGTGCGATGCGATGTCGCCGGCATTCGACAAGCGCAACATCCGCTTGGTGGAAACGTTCGCGGACAAGCTTCCGCTCATGGCCGGCTCGTCAGACCGCTTGCAGCAACTGTTTCTGAACCTCATGAACAACAGCCTCGATGCGATGTCGGAGGGCGGCGAGATTCAGGTTCGTACAGCAATCGAAGGTAAGTCCGGCAAAGCACAACGAATCGTCGTCGATTTCACCGACACCGGATCGGGCATGACTCCGGAGGTCATGAGCCACATCTTCGATCCGCTCTACACCACGAAAGATCGTGGCCGCGGGACCGGTTTGGGTTTGGTGATCGTCAACCAGGTCGTTTCGGAGCTCGGTGGCACAGTGACAGTGGGGAGTGAGTTGGGAAAAGGAACGCGCTTTCGTCTGACTTTCCCGGCAATACCGAACGATATACCGATCGCGGTTGACGACGAGGAGCAAGAACTCGCGGTTGGCGTGAACC
>Ga0187894_10000400_pt1 | contig 58279 bp, 48 predicted proteins | sample GBC1701081metaG_FD_136650 | JGI IMG/M metagenome (GOLD analysis project Ga0187894, IMG submission 136650) | White microbial mat communities from a lava cave in the Kipuka Kanohina Cave System on the Island of Hawaii, USA - GBC170108-1 metaG ...
CACTGGACTTCGCATGCAGATCCACGCCACAGTAGAGCATCGGCCATCCTCCTCTGAAGATGAAAACCAGGCCGACGCTATCACGGCGCCGGCTGGAGGATGGCCGCCTTCATGACATCTAGGATTCTTGAGACGCTCCCTGTGTCGCAGGAGCGCCCAGGCCCGCTTCCAGCGTGGAGGCCAGATCGGCCATCGATCGGAAGCGCTTCTCCCTGTCCTTGGCAAGGCACCTGAGGATGACATCGGCGAGCCAGACGGGGATCGCGGCGTTGAGCTCGCGCGGGGAGCGCGGCTCTTCGCCGATGTGCTTGTAGGCGATCACGCTGGGCGTGTCTCCCACGAACGGCTCGCGCCCCGTGAAGACGAAGTACATCACCACGCCCATGGAGTAGATGTCGGTGCGCAGGTCCAGCGGCTGGGCCTGCACCTGCTCGGGCGACATGTACTTGGGCGAGCCCATCACGAAGCCCGCGGTGGTCATGTCGTTGGCCTCGGACGTCCGCGCGATGCCGAAGTCGAGAACCTTGGGGATCTGGTTGTCCTTCATCAGGATGTTCTGCGGCTTGATGTCCCGGTGGATGATCCCCAGCGCGTGCGCCGACTCCAGCCCGCGCGCGATCTGCGCCATCATCCGGATGCTCCCGGTGAGGTCCACCCCCGACTGCAGGCGCACCCACTGCTCCAGGTTGACCCCGTCGATGTACTCCATCGTGATGTAGCGGTGCTCGCGCCAGTTGCCCAGGTCGAAGACCTTGACGACGTTGGGGTGCGAGATCTTGCGCGTCATCTTGATCTCGCGCAGGAACCGCTCCACCTGGCGCCCTTCGCCGTCGCCGCCGCGCAGCACCTTCAGGGCCACCGTCTCTTCCAGGTCCCGATCGAGCGCCTGGTAGATGCGGCCCATGCCCCCCAGCCCCAGCTCGCGCACGATCTCGTATCGTTCCGCGATGACCGCTCCCGGGACGATGGCGGAGGCCTTCAGCTCGTCGAGCACCTGGGCCGCGCTGCGATAGCGGCGGGTCCGGTCCTTCTCCAGACACCTCTCGAGGATCTTCCGGAGGAAGGCGGGCAGGAGTCGATCGACCTTGGTGGGGAAGGGGGGCTGCAGGTTGATATGGTCGAAGGCGGCGGTCTCCGGCGGGAACGGGGGCTCTCCCAGGACCAGCTCGTAGAGGATCGTGCCCAGCGCGTAGATGTCGGATCGCTCGTCCACTTTCTCGGAGCGGATCGCCTCGGGTGACATGTAGCAGATGGCGCGCCCGGCCATCGCCGCCGGATCGGTCATGCGGGCCTTCAGGCCGAAGTCGGCCACCTTCACCTGGTCCTCGGCCACCAGGAAGATGTTCTCGGGCCGCAGGTCGCGATGGATCAGCCCCTTGCGGTGCGCGTGGGACAGCAGATCGGCGATCTGCGTGGCAAACTCGATCACCCGCGCCGGCTCCAGGCGGATCTTCTCATCGAGGACCTCCCGCAGCGTGCGCGTCTCGACCAGCTCCTGGAGCACGTAGCGCCCGGTGGTGTCTTCTCCGACGCCGTACACCGTCACATGATGCGGGTGGCTCAGGTCGGATGCCTTCTGGGCCTCGCGGAGGAACCGCGACACCATGTCGGACGCCGCGCCGGAGCTCGCCGGGTATTTCTTTACCGCGATCTTCTTCCCCAGCACCCGGTCGTAGGCCTCGAAGACCACGCAGTGCTGTCCGCGCCCCAGCTCCCGCTGCAGCTCCAGGCGGCCGGTGATGTTGGCGGGCAGCGGCCGCCCGCCGGTGCCCGGATCGGCCTGAGGGAGTGCCGGCGCCGGGGCGGCCGGGCGGGCCACCTGCTTTGCCAGGCTCTGGAGCCGCGCAGCGACATCGGCATGGTGGTAGTCCACCGAGAGGATCTTCTCGTAGAGCGAGCGCGCCTCCTCGGCCCGCCCCATCTGCTCGTAGCAGAGACCAAGCTGGTAGAGGCACTTGACCTTCTCGGTGCCTTCGCGCGTGTGGCGCAGCGCCGCTTCGAATCGCTCGGCCGCGGGGGCATACAGCGTCTGCTCGTAGAAGAGCCCGCCCAGAGTGAACGAAGCCTTGCCGTAGTCGGAGCCTTCGCGGGGCACCTGCTGGAGGATGCGGATCGCCTGGTCCCGGGCGCCGCGCTGCAGGTGCACCAGCGCCGACTCGTAGACGCGGCCTGACGCGGTATAGCAGCGGGCCGCCTCGAGCAGCATCCCGGCCTTCTCGTAGGAGCGCCCCGCGTTGGGCATCTCGCCGGCTTTCTCGTAGGCGCGCGCCGCCTCGGCGTGGCGCGCGATGCCGGAGTAGAGATCCGCCGCACGGATCAGCTCTCCTTCCGCCGCGAACAGCTCGGCAGCCCGGCCCAGGTCTCCCTCGCTCTCGAAGCACTCGGCGGCCTTGAAGTGGAGCCCTTCGGCGAGAAACACCTCCGCGGCGCGCCGGAACCTGCCGGAGCGCAGGTAGAGCTCGCCCACCATCCGCGCATCCAGCCCCGCGTTGGGGTCGTCCTCGACCAGCTTGAGAGCTTCCGAGTAGTTCTCCAGCTTCATGAGCAGCGCGGCGGCGCGATCGGTCCGGCCCGCCTTCCGGTAGGCCTGTACCGCCTGCTCGTACAGGCTGGCCTCCTCGAGCAGCGGCCCGGCCTTCGAGAACTGGCCGGCCTTCATGTAGAGGATCCCGGCGAAGCGCGAAAAGCGCGCGTTGCGCTTGGTCAGCTCGTTGGACGAGAAGGCTCCCGAATCAATGGCGCCTCCGGAGCGGTGCCCCAGCAGCTTTTCGTACAGCGCGGCGGCGCGCGCGTTGTCGCCGGCCTGCGCGAAGAGATAGGCGGCCTTCTCCGTCTGATCGCCCATCTCGTAGTAGGCGGCGGCCGCCGTGTGGTTGTTCATCTTCTCTTCCAGCTCGGCGGCCTTGAGGTACTGTCCGCTGCGCTCGAACATCATGGCGGCCTTCTTCTTCTGGCCCGCCTTGAGGTACATCTCGGCGGCCTGCACGCTGTCGCCCCCGTTGCTGAAGTAGCCTGCGGCCTGCGCATGCTCCCCGATGCGCGCCGCGACCTGGCCCGCCAGCAGGTGGTGCTTGCCCTGCAGGTAGTAGGCGATCGCGTCGAGCGGATGCCCCGCCATATCGCAGAGATCCCCTGCGCGGGAGTAGTCCCCCATGCGGGCTGCCTTCTTCGCCTCGCGCAGGAGATCCTTCACAGCGGCAGCCTCCCCTGGGCGCGATCCGGCGGAGTCGATCCCGAGGCGACCGAGGCCAGCCGGGGGAAGGCCGCGAGCAGCCCCGGGGGAATCACCCGCTGGACGCCTGTCAGCGCGTGCGCGAGCTCCAGCGCATTGGCGACGGCCTGGCCGCGATAGTGATTGTTGGCGATGATGAAGATCTCCTTCGTCCTGCCCTGCATCAGGCGGACCCGTTCGGCCCACTGGCCGATCTCATCGAGGCTGTACAGGTAGTCGTACCGGGAGTCCCTGTCCGCTTCCTTGTCGAACCAGGCCTCGCCGTTGCGGCCGTGCATGCGGACATAGGCTGTGGGGGCCGTGACGATGGTTGTCGGGGGCACGGTCGCGCCGATCTGCGGCTGGTCCAGGTTGCAGAAGGCGACCTGGCGCAGCTCGAGCATCTTCATCGCCGCGTCGGTGAGCCATGAGTCGTGGCGCAGCTCCACCGCCAGGGGGAACTCGCTGAAGCGATCCAGCAGCCGCTCGAGGTAGCCCGCGCCGGATGCGGAGTGATGAAAGGAATGCGGGAACTGGGCCAGCACGGTCCCCAGCCGTCCCGCGCGCTGGAGCGGCCGGAACCCTTCCTTGCAGGCTGCCTCCTCGTCGCGATGCTCCTGCCCGCGATCGTGGGTGAATCCCTGCCAGAGCTTCGCCGTGAACATGAAAGCCGGCGAAGACTCCACGCGCCGTGCCCAGCCTTCAGAGATGCGTGGCGCCGGAGGCCGGTAGAACGAAGAGTTGATCTCCAGCGTGTCGAACAGTCCGGAGAGCACCCCGAGGGCTGCGCGCGCGCCTGCCTTTCCGGAGGGATAGACGATTCCTTCCCAGTCAGGGAAGGACCAACCTGCCGTTCCGATCCTGATCATGGGCGGGTCACCTGGATCTGACATGCTGCTTCCGTTGGGGAGGGGGCAAAGTCTAATGGCCTGCCTGGATGCGGGCAACCTGCGCAGTCAGATCCGGACGATCCCGACATTCGTCCCCCTGTGCGGGCGCCCGGCGCGATCAGCTCAGGAGATGATCCTGCTCGCGGCGGTGAAGGGCTCCTGCTCGAGGCGGGCCAGGTCGTCGCGCACGAAGTTGAGCCCCACGACCATGAAGTCGAAATGGTCGGCCAGCTTGCGGTAGAGCATCGCTTCCTGGGCTAGAGGCCCTTCGTCGAAGGAGCCGGCGATGAGGTACGACTCTTTGCCGGTCTCGATCCAGTCGAGCCAGCGGTCCAGGCGCCACCAGTGGCGCCGCGCGCGGATCTGCTCGGGGAACATCCCCGTGAAAAAGAGGGTGAAATCGCCGATGTGCTTGCGCACCGTCCGCTCGCGCTCCAGGGAGCGCGCGCGGTGCCGCAGATCGCTCTCCAGCAGCATCTCCCCGACGTCTTCCAGCCGGCGGCCGTGGCTGTCCTGGATCGGATAGAGCCTGTCCACGTGCGCGAACTGCACCAGCAGGCCCGCCACATACTGCGGCAGGTCGGGCTGGGTGAGCCCGATACGGGTGAAATTCCTTTCTGTGAGCGAGGCGAGGAGCTGTCTGAGCGGATGCCCGTCCGGCACATGGTCGGTCATGGCAGTGAATTGATAATCTCCCGCCCCCTCCGTTGCAACCTCGGTGAATCGGTTTTGACCCGCCCGAATCAGCTCCATTATGATGGTTCAATGGGCGGCAACGAGGGAGCGCGCAGCCTGGATGCGGTCTTCCGCCCCCGCTCCATCGCCGTCGTGGGCGCCAGCCGCGATCGCACCTCCATCGGCCGCGAGATCCTGCACAACCTGATCGAATACGAGTTCGAAGGCCCGCTCTTCGCCGTGAATCCGCGCGCGGCGACCGTGCACTCGCTGAAGTGCTATCCCGATGTGCTGGCCATTCCCGATCCCGTGGACCTGGCCGTCATCGTGGTCCCCGCGCCGATAGTGCGGGAGGTGGTGGAGCAGTGCGGGCGCAAGGGGGTGAAAGGCCTGGTGGTGATCACGGCGGGCTTCCGGGAGACGGGCGCCGAGGGGGCGCGGCGCGAAGCGGAGGTCATGGAGCGTGTGCGCAGCTTCGGGATGCGGCTCGTCGGCCCCAACTGCATGGGAGTGATCAATACCGCTCCCGGCGTCCGGATGAACGCCACGTTCGCCAAGGCGATGCCCATGGCGGGACTGCCGACGCAGGGGATCGGGTTCATCTCCCAGAGCGGGGCGCTGGGGGAGGCGATCCTGGCCAACGCCCGCGACATGAATCTGGCTCTTTCGATGTTCGCCAGCGCCGGGAACAAGGCCGATGTCTCCGGCAACGATCTCCTGGAGTACTGGGAGGACGACGACTCGGTCTCCCTGATCCTCATGTACCTCGAGTCGTTCGGCAATCCGGCCCGCTTCACACGGATCGCGCGGCGGGTCACGCGCAGAAAGCCGGTGCTGGCGGTCAAGGCGGGCCGCTCGGTCACCGGCGCCCGGGCCGCGGCGACCCACACCGGCTCCATGTCCGGGCCCGACGTCGCTGCAGAGAGCCTCCTGGCGCAGTGCGGCGTGATCCGGGCCCGCACGATCGAGGAGATGTTCGTTTTCGCCCGGACCTTCCTGCGCCAGCCGATTCCAGCGGGTCCCCGGGTGGCCATCGTGACCAACTCTGGCGGGCCCGGGATCCTGGCGGCCGACGCCTGTGAGAACCTGGGGCTCTCGCTGCCGCCGCTGGGCAGAGCCACTCTCGACGCGCTGCGCCGGGTGATCCCGCCCGAGGGCTCGCCTGCCAATCCCGTCGATCTGATAGCGAGCGCCGGCCCCGAGCGGTACGAGCCGGCGGTGCGCCTGGCCCTGGCAGACCCCGACGTGGACGCCCTGCTGGTGATCTTCGTCTCACCGATCATGATCGACGCCCATGCGGTGGCGCGCGCGATCGTGGCCGGCGTGGCGTCATGGCAGGGAGCGGCCAAGCCGGTGGTGACCTGCTTCATGGGAAAGATCGGCTGGGAGGAGGGGATCCGCGAGCTGGAAGGGCATGGCATCCCTGTCTACAGCTTCCCCGAGCTGGCCGTCGAGGGGCTGGCTGCGGCCGTGCGGTACGGAGGCCTGCGCTCGCGTCCGGAAGGGCTTCCGGTGCATTTCACCACGCGCCGCGAGAAGGCGGCTGATCTGCTCCGTCAGGCGGCAGACGAGGGGAAAGAGACTCTCTCGTACGCGGCCGGCAGCGATCTGCTCGAGGCCTACGGGATTCCTATGGCGCCGTCGCGGGTCGTGGCATCGCCGGCCGAGGCGATCGCCTTCGGTCTGGAGGTGGGCTATCCGATCGTGCTGAAGGGAACCTCCCCCCGGATCATCCACAAGACCGAGCTCAAGGCGGTCAGGCTCGATCTGCGCGACGGCGATGCGGCCGGATCGGCATGGACCCATCTGCGCGCCGTGCTGGATGCGGCCGATCCGGAGGCCACCATCCTGGCACAGAAGATGATCACGGGCGGCAGAGAGGTGATCCTGGGGGCGTTCCGCGACCCCCAGTTCGGCGGCGTGGCCATGTTCGGTCTGGGCGGGGTCTACGTCGAGGTGCTGCGCGATGTGGCCTACAGAGTCCTGCCGATCACCGACCGCGAGGCATCCGAGATGGTGCGCAGCATCCGCGGCTACCCGCTGCTGGCCGGCGTCCGGGGAGAGTCGGCGGTCGACCTGGACATGCTGGAACAGACTCTCCTGCGCCTCTCCCAGATGGTGATGGAGCAGGAGTCGATCGCCTCGCTGGATATCAACCCCTTCATCGTCAGTCCGCCGGGAGCGATCTCGCTGGCCGTGGATGTCCGGGTGAGCGTGAAGCGATGAGGCGCCAGGGCGCCGCGGCCCTGCTGGCCGCAAGCTGTCTTGCCGGGTGCCTGGCCCATCGCGAGGCGCCATCGTTTGACGATCCCACCGTGGCGCAGCTGCGTGCGGGCGCCATCGTTTTTGTGGACGAGGGAAGCCTCTACCGCGCGCGGGGAGATGGCTCGTCGAGCAAGCGGCTTCTCGCAGCCGGGCAGGTGGGCCCGGGCGGCAGGGTGATCGCCGCTGCGCTGTCAGCCGACGGGAAGCGCGCGGCCTGCGTCGCCATGCAATCGATCGACGTGCGCGACGCGAGCGGGACGGACCTCGCGGTGCACATCCTTGAGCTGGACAAAGAACGCGTGATCGCCTGGCGCCGCATCGGGATGAGCGCGCTGGCCCCTCCGGGAGACTCCGGCCGCTACCCGGTTGCCATCACGGCGCCCGGGCTGGCCTGGTCGCGCGACGGATCGAAGCTGGCGCTGGGCCTGGCAACCGGGCCGGAGGCTGCCGCCGGTAGAGTGATCCTGCTCGACGTGTTGGGAGCGCCCCTGGCGGATCTCGTGGTGGCGTGGTCCGGTCTCGGGGGAATGACCTCGGTGTCATGGAGCCGGGATGGAACCTGGCTGGCTTTGGGTCTGGCGCGACTCGATGCATCCGGGGGAGCGCCGGCGCCGGTCGTGGCCGCACTGGATCTCGCAGCGGCGGGGGACGGGCCCGGGGCGCTGCGGGTGATCGCGCCGGGAGGCTACCCGGCGGTCTCACCCGATGGAACGCGCATCGCGGTGGTGTCGCCGCGCGATGGTCTGACCGATCTGGCCGTGCTCGATGATCGGGGCGCGGAGGTGACGCGGTTCATCCGCCCGGCGGGAAAGGCGCTGCACCATCCCTTCTGGTCTTCCGACGGGAGGTTCCTGTACTACTACAGCCTGGCCTCAACGGGGCCGCTGGGGCTTCTCGAGATCACCATGCTCAGGTGCCTGGACACCCGGACGCGGCTGGTCCAGGACCTGGTCCGCCTCTCCTGACCCGACGCCGCTTGGCGGCAAGAGACTTTCGGGAAGCGACAGTCCCAGCCGGCGCGCTTCCAGCGTGTTGACGGCCAGGTAGCGGGTCGTGGGATAGACCCTGCCTAGGGCCGCCGGTGTGGCCGCCCCGCGCAGGATGTTGCCCACTGTGCGCCCGGCATAGGCGCCCAGCTCGTGGAAGCCGGGGCCGTACGAGAATGTGCCTCCGGCCGCAACGAGCGAGCTGTCGGGCACGATGAGGATCATCCTCTGCCGCGCCGCAATCTCCCGTAACGATGCGAAGAACTCCGGGTCGATCATCTGCGGATCCATCAGCAGCACGAAGGCGTCGTGGCGTCCGCGCTCGAGCGTTCGCAGGCAGGCCCGGGCATCGGCCGCCGAGCGCGCCGGCAGCGCCGTGAGCCGCATGCCGTGCTGCCTGCCCGCGCGCTCCAGCGCGCGCACGTCGCGATCAAGCCGGCGGGGGTCGTAGATGGTGGCGATCGTGGCGGCTCCCTCGCTCAATGACGCCAGCACCGAAAGCTGATCACCGAACGCCCCGTTGAGCTGCGTGCCGCACAGATTCGCCGCCTCGAATCCCTCTCCCTCCGGGTCGAGCGCCATGGTGTAGACCACGGGGAGATCGCGGATCTCTCGACGCGCCAGCCGGGCGGCGTCGCTGCCAATCGCCAGGACGGCGTTGGGCCGCTCCTGGAGCGCCGCGCGCAGCGCGTCAGCGTCGGCGCGCGGATCACCCTGGAGCTCCAGGGTCCGGAAGTCGACGTCAAGCGCCGTGGCGGCCCCATCACGGGCCACCTGGTGATACGGGACGCGCGGGTCGAGCGCCACCAGCACCACCTTCCAGTCGGGCGGACGCAGGCGGATGTCGAGCCGCGCGGCGATCTCTTCGCGCGCCCGCAGGCCGGTGAAGATCAGCGGCTCCTTGCCCGGGGCCGAAGCGCGCAGGTCCAGAGGCTCGCGGGTGGGGATCCCCTGGAACTGATAGAAGCCGCGGGTATCGGTGGTGACCAGGCGCAGGCCCGCCGTGCCCGGCCCTGTCAGTGTGAGTGTGGCCCCGGCGAGAGCCCGCCCCCGCTCATCGCTGACCCGCCCCGCGAGCCGCCCGCTCGGAGAGGCCCATGCCGGCACCGGCAGCATGACAGGCAGCATGACAGGCAGCATGATGAGAACCAGCGCGAGCGCCGCTGCCCGGCGCGCCGCAGGCGCAGACCGGGCCGCCGCATGCCACCCGCTTACCCGGCCTCTGCTCGGGCCCATGATGACCGCTATGATATAGTCGGCGCCGCACTGAGGTCACCTCAATTGTCCACCCAGCCTGCATTCCACGGGACCACCATTCTGTGCGTGCGTCACAAGGAGCGCGTCGCACTCGCCGGCGACGGGCAGGTGACGCTGCAGGGCACGATCATGAAGCAGGGAGCGCGCAAGGTCCGCCGGCTCCACAAGGACTCAGTCCTGGCGGGCTTCGCCGGCAGCGCCGCCGACGCCTTCGCCCTCTTCACGCGATTCGAGGCGCGGCTCGAGGAGTTCCGGGGAAACCTGGAGCGCTCCGCCGTCGAGCTGGTCAAGGACTGGCGCACCGACCGGGCGCTGCGCCGCCTGGAAGCGATGCTCATCGCCGCGGATGGCAGGAGGTCCTTCCTGCTGTCCGGAACCGGCGACCTGATCGAGCCGGACGACGGCCTGCTGGCGATCGGATCGGGCGGGTCCGTGGCCCTGGCCGCGGCGCGGGCCCTGGTGGCGCACAGCGGCCTGTCGGCAGCCGAGGTGGCGCGCGAGTCTCTCCGGATCGCGGCCGGGATCGACATCTACACCAACGAGTCGATCGTGGTGGAGGAGATCTGATGGTCTACTACATGCCCGGTGAGACCACACTGGCGCGGGCGGGCCAGGGGCCGGCCGACCGCGAGGCAGGCGCCGCGGTCCGGGCGGAGGATCTCACGCCGCGGCAGATCGTGGCCGAGCTGGATCGCTACATCGTGGGCCAGGGGCGCGCCAAGCGGGCGGTGGCCATCGCCCTGCGCAACCGGTACCGGCGCCTCCGGCTCCCGCCCTCGATGGCGGATGAGGTCGCGCCGAAGAACATCATCATGATCGGGCCCACGGGCGTGGGCAAGACCGAGATCGCGCGGCGTCTGGCGCGGCTGGCCCGCTCTCCCTTCATGAAGGTCGAGGCAACCAAGTTCACCGAGGTGGGATACGTCGGCCGCGACGTGGAGTCGATCGTGCGCGACCTCACCGAGATCGCCATCGGGCTGGTCCGCCAGGAGGAGCGCGCGGCGGTGCGCGGCCGGGCCCAGGCCAACGTGGAGGAGCGGCTGGCCCAGCTGCTGATCCCCCAGGGAGCTCCAGCCCAGCCGGCGCCGGGCGAGACCGAGGGGGCGGCCCGAGCCCGTGCCGACCGGGTGCGCGAGACGATGCGGCAGCAGCTGCACGAAGGATTGCTGGAGAACGCCCCGGTCGAGGTGGATGTCCAGGGCGGCTCGGGGATGCCGTTCCAGATCTTCACGCCGCAGGGGATGGAGGAGATCAACTTCAACCTGAAGGAGATGATGCCGGGGCTGTTTCCGGGGCGCCCCCGAAGGCGCCGCATGACCGTGGCCGAAGCGCGCCCGCACCTCCTCAAGGAGGAGGAGGACAAGCTCGTGGACATGGACGGCGTGACGCGCGAGGCGATCGCGCGCGTCGAGCAGTCGGGAATCGTCTTTCTCGACGAGATCGACAAGATAACGGCCGCCGAAGGGGGCCGCTCCGGGCCTGATGTCTCCCGCCAGGGTGTGCAGCGGGATCTGCTGCCGATCATCGAAGGCACCACGGTCAACACGAAATACGGGATGGTGCGGACCGACCACATCCTGTTCATCGCCTCCGGGGCGTTTCATGCCAGCAAACCCTCCGACCTGATGCCTGAGCTCCAGGGACGGTTCCCGATCCGCGTGGAGCTGGACGCGCTCACCCGCGACGACTTCGTCAGGATCCTCTCCGAGCCCGAGAACGCCCTGGTGAAGCAGTACATCGCGCTCATGAAGACCGAAGAGGTGGCGCTCGAGTTCACGAGCGACGGGGTGGAGGCGCTTGCCGATTTCTCAGTCATGGTGAACGAGCGCACCGAGAACATCGGCGCGAGGCGGCTCCATACGATCATCGAGACCGTTCTCGACGATGTGCTCTTCGACGGGACAGACGGCGCCGTGCGCTCCGTCCGGATCGACGCCGCCTACGTCCGCGGCAAGCTGTCCGGTGTGGCGGCCGATCAGGATCTGAGCCGGTACATCCTTTGATCCTGTTGCGGATCCTGATCGTCGTCGTGGCGCTCGCGGCGGCCGGCTGCGGAAAGAAGGCCTCGCCGATGCCGCCGCTGCGCAACGTGCCGGCCCCCGTGGAGAATCTCGGGATCCGTCAGGTGGGGGACCGGCTGATCCTGAGCTTCCCGCCTCCCGCGCGGCGCGCCGACGGCTCGCGCCTCTCGGCGGACACCACGGTGCACCTCCTCATGACCGCGGCCGATCCCCCGCCGCGCCAGCCGATGGCACTGGTGCAGTCGGCCGCCGTGAGCTGGAGGATCCCGGCCTCCGAGTGGCACAGCTACCGCCAGGGCGACCGCCTGGACATCCCTCTGTCGCTCGGGAGGATCGCCTCGGAGCTGACCCTGGCGGAGGGGGCCCGATCGCTGCACGGCCGGCGCCTCTCCTTCGTGGCGGAGGTCAGCGAGGTGGGCCACCGCACATCCGATCCCTCCGACATCGAGACCATCTCCGTGTGCGCGCCACCATCCCCACCGGCAGGCGCCTCGGTGCGCATCCTCGAGGAAGGTCTGCTCGTCACATGGGAGCCCGCGGCGGAACCAGGCAAGCTCCATCTGTACCGCAGAGTCGATGATGAAGCCGTCTCCCAGGCCCCCTACGCGGCGCTGCCGGCGGGGAGCAGCTCGTATCTCGATGCGGAAGCCGTCGCCGGATCGGCCCACCGCTACACCGTCCGCATCGCCGCAACGGCGGGAGCGCGCTGCGAGAGCGCCGGCGTTTCGCCGCCCCCCGCCACCCGGGTCGATCTTTTCCCGCCGCGGCCGCCCGAGGCGCTCGCCGTCGTGGTCGAGCAGGGAGGGCTCCGGCTATTCTGGCGCCCCGGCGGTGAAGCCGACCTGCGCGGCTATCACGTCTACCGGGGGGACGGGGAGCGCGGCGCGATGAAACTGATGACGCCCGAGCTGCTCACCAGCTCGAGCTGGACCGATCGGGATGTCTCCCCGGGCGTCGTGTACATTTACGCAGTGACCTCACTGGACGGGGCGGAGCCGCCCAACGAGAGCGAGTGGTCCGACGCGGTTACCCAGAAGCTGGAGTCCCGCAAATGAGCGACTTCAAACCGTTCTTCACCAAGGTGTCGGGAGGCGGCAACGACTTCATCGTCTGGGACAACCTCGCGCCGGGGCAGGAGCCGGTGCGGCCGACCAGCCATGAAATCAGCCGGATGTGCACGCGCGGGCTTTCGGTGGGAGCCGACGGCGTGATCCTGATCGAGCCGGCGGAGCCGGCGGGCGCAGCCGACCTGCGCATGATCTACTTCAACCGCGACGGGGGCAGGGCGGCGCTGTGCGGCAACGGCGTGCGGTGCGTCGCCCGGCTGGCCGCGCTGCGGGGGCACGCTTCTGCCGGCGGGATGCGCATCCAGACCGACGTGGGAGTGCTGGCGGCGCGCGTGCAGGCAGAGCAGGCGACATTCACGATACAGCTGCCTGATACGCGCCTCGAGGCCAGAAGTCTTCTCGTGCAACTGTCCGGAGCCCAGGTGTCGGTGGAGGCCACCTGGGTTCTGGTGGGGGTGCCGCATCTGGTCGTTGTCCGGGACGAGGTGCACCGGATGGACCTGCTGCCGCTGGCGCCGTTGCTGCGGGCCCATCCCGCCCTGGGAACCGACGGCGCCAACGTGGACTTCATCACGCCCCGGGATCGCCACACGCTGGATCTGCGTTGCTGGGAGAGAGGGGTGGAGGCAGAGACGCTTTCCTCGGGAAGCGGCTGCATCGCGTCGGCGCTGGCCGCGGTTTCCCTGGGACTGGCCGAGTCGCCGGTCACGTGCCGCTCGCGCACCGGGCTGAGCAGCACCGTCAGCCTGTCCGAGGGGCAGGCCGCCATCAGGGGCGATGCGCGGATCATCTATACGGCACAGCTGCAGCCCGAGGCGATCAGGGGGTTCGAGCCATGAGCGTGTCGCCCGCCCCGGCGCCCCCGACCCCGCGCCACGAGGAGCGGCCGCCCAGGCGCAAGGTGGGGTTGATCTGGAAGATGATCAGCATCGCGTTCGGCTCGGCCATGATCCTGCTGGGCCTGGTGGCGCTGGTGACACCCGGGCCGGGTATTCTCATGATCCTCGCCGGCCTGGCAGCGCTGGGCCCGCACAGCAAGACCGCACGGGCGGCGATCCGCAAGCTCAAGGAGAAGTTCGGCATCACCCGCCGGGTTCCAGGCGAAATCGACGAGGACGAGGAGGAGCCGAAGTGACGATGCGCGACGTGTCCATCCGGATCGTCGACGCCTTCACCACGACCCCCTTCGCCGGAAACCCCGCGGGGGTCGTGCTGGAGGCAGAGGGGCTCCCGGACGCCGCCATGCAGGCGATCGCGCGCAAGGTGAATGCCAGCGAGACGGCGCTCCTGCTGGGCACGCAGCGCTCCGACGCCGACCTGCGCGTGCGCTGGTTCACGCCGGCAACGGAAATCGATCTCTGCGGGCATGCCACCGTCGCCACGTTTCATACGGCGATGGAGCAGGGAAGGCTCGCCGCGGGCACATTCCGCATGGAATGCCGGGCGGGCGTGCTTCCTGTCTCCCTGGAGAAGGGGGGCGATGGCCGGCCCGAGGTGAGTCTCGGGCTGCCGGTGCCGGAGATGGTCGATGCTCAGGAGATTCCCGCGGCGGTCGCCGCGGCGCTGGGGATCGGTGCGCGTGATCTCGATCGATCCGCGCCGCTGACGTGCAGCGGAGAGTGGCTCGTGATTCCGGTCGCGGGCCTCGAGGTCCTGCGCAGGATGAGGCCCGACTTCGGGGCGATCCGCGCGGCCGGAGAGAGATCCGGCTCGGGCTGCTGGATTGCGCTGACGCAGGAGACCGTCGACCCAGGCTCGGCCGTCCACATCAGGATGTTCGCGCCGGGATTCGGCATCGACGAAGACCCGGTCACCGGCTGGGCGCAGGGTGCGGTCGCATCGTGGCTCGTGAGGCGCGGCCTGCTGCGGGCAGACGCCGGATCCGCATCGACGTGCCTCTACACGGCCGAGCAGGGCGACATCATCGGACGGCGCGGGAGGATCCGCGTGACCGTCACACTCGACGGGGAGGATAAAAGTGGCGCCCCGGGAATCTCGGCGATCACGATCACGGGCAGCGCGGTGACCGTGATGCGCGGGGCGCTCACGCTGGTGGTGTGACAGGTTCCTCGTTCCAGAGCTTCTCCAGAAGCGCGATCGACCCCGGGGCGTGTCCCGCATAGTGGTTGTTGAAGAACCCGTACACCGTGGCGCGGGCCAGCAGCGATCGCAGCGCCGGGATCCAGAGGCGCATGTCGGCGGTCCTGTCCACGATCAGCTTGTCCCATTGCAGCGTGCGGCGCTCGATCCCGTGCCGATCTCCCAGCCAGCGGACGGAGGTGAAATCCGCCGTCAGGGGATCAATGGAGTCCATCATCCGGTCGATCCGCGGCATCCACGGGTGGTCGATGAGAGCGACGGCCACGTTGTGACGCGCCAGCAGCTCGAGCAGGGGAGGCTCGAGCCATTCCTTGTTGCGGATCTCCAGCGCGAACCTGTGGCCGGCAGGAAGCCGCGGCAGGAATGAGCCCAGGCGCGACAGGAAGGCCGGCTGTGTCATCCCGGAGGCCTTGTTGAAGTAGGGAAACTGCGGAAGCAGCGGCCCGAGCCGCTCCCCGAGCTCGTCCATCACCGCGACGAAGGCCGCCATCTCTTCGTCGCAGCCCTCCATCACCTTCTCGTGGGTGATGACCTTGGGCACCTTCGCGGTGAAGCGAAAGCCCTCAGGAAGAATGCTACGCCACCGGCGCACCGTCGCCGCGGCCGGAGGGCCGTAGAACGTCGAGCCCGCCTCCACACAGCTCAGCCGCGTGGCGTAATGACCCAGCATGTCACGGGGGGCGATGCCGGCGGGATAGAAGACCCCCTCCCAGTCCTTTGACGACCAGGAGGAGGTTCCCAGGTGGAGGCGGGGATGGAGCTGGCTCACGCGTGCTACTTGCGCGTGTAGGTCGCCTCCATCAGCTTCGTCTCCTGGCCGCCCATGGTGCTGAACATCTCGAATGTGTGCTTGTTCTGATCGACAATCGTGGTGATCATCCGGAACGTCATTTTGGCTCCCGTCGTCGGGTCGTCAAAGCTGCCGACGGTGGTGAGCACCTTGCCCGCAGCGTCGATGGTTCCCTCATAGGGCATGATGCTGGTTCCCATCGTGTCCATCCAGGAGCCGACGAACTTCTCCGCATAGTTGTCGTACCCGAGGATGCCCAGACCCTCGAAGGGCATCCCGAACGAAGTGCCCGAGTACTTCGACATCAGGAAGCGGCCGCCCAGGACCCACGTTGCCTCCAGCGTGCCTTCCGTTTTTTCCGGTCCCTGTGGGTTCATGTAGGAGGTGGAGACGGTCTTGAACGATCCCATCAGCGGCTGGAGCTTGTGATGCGATGCGCCGGGCTTGGCGAGCTTCATCATTTCGGCCATCGGGTCCTGCGGCTGGCCGGCGGCGCCGGGCGCCTTGGGCTTGTCCTGCGCCGTCTCGGCTGCGGGCAGGCCGGCCACACCCGCGCAGCATCCCAGCAGCGCGCAGAAAAACAGTCGACAGATCGTCCAGGAGCAACGCTTCATACGACCTCCTCGTTGAGTGGGCGGGACGGAGTGAGAGTCTAACGAGGCGTCGTCGGGATAGTCAATGCAGCAGGCCGGCGTTTCAACACGGCCGTCGCGCGGCATGGCATCATGGCGGCCGCGCCCATCGCGCCCAAGGAGAGCCGCCGTAATGCCCGATTTCAAGCTCACAGAGGAGCAGCGTCAGATCCAGGATCTGGCCCGCGACTTCGCCCGGACGGAGATCCAGCCTGCCGCGGCCCACCACGACAAGACGGGGGACTTCCCCCGCGAGATCTGCCGCAAGGCGTGGGAGCTGGGTCTGATGAACACCCATATCCCGGAAGCGTACGGAGGCGCCGGACTGGGCGTGTTCGAGGGCTGCCTGATCGCCGAGGAGATCGCCTGGGGCTGCACGGGCATCGGCACGGCGATGGAGGCCAACACCCTCGCCGAAGCACCGGTCATCGTGGCGGGAACCGAGGAGCAGAAGCGCCGCTACCTGGCAACGATGACGCGCGAGTTCCGCTTCGCGGCCTACTGCGTCACCGAGCCGGATGCCGGATCCGACGTGGCGGGAATCAAGACTCTGGCGCAGCGCGCCGGCGACGAGTACATCCTGAACGGATCCAAGATGTGGATCACCAACGGCAGCGTGGCCGACTGGTACTTCGTCCTCGCGCTGACCGACCCGGAAAAGAAGCACCGGGGGATGACCGGCTTCCTGGTGGACCGCACCGCCCAGGGCATCGAGGTGGGAAAGAAGGAATGGAACCTGGGGCAGCATGCCTCGGACACCCGCGCGCTGACCTTCACTGACGTGAAGGTTCCGGCGGCCAACCGGCTCGGCAACGAAGGCGAGGGGTTCCGCATCGCGATGTCGGCCTTCGACCATACCAGGCCCGTGGTCTCCTCCGCCGCGGTCGGCCTGGCGCGCAGCGCCATGGATCACGCGGTGCGCTACGCCCAGGAGCGCAAGAGCTTCGGCGTCCCCATCGCCGCCCACCAGGCGGTTTCCTTCATGATCGCGGAGATGGCAATGAACATCGAGGCAGCGCGCCTGCTCGTCTGGAAGGCCGCCTCCACCATCGACGCGGGCGAGCGCAACACCCGCTACGCGGCGTATGCGAAGGCCTTCGCGGCCGACATGGCCATGAAGTGCGCCCTGGACGCAGTGCAGGTGTTCGGCGGATATGGCTTTTCCACCGAGTATCCCGTCGAGAAGCTCATGCGCGACGCCAAGGTGTTCCAGATCTACGAAGGGACCTCGCAGATCCAGCGGCTGATCATCGCCAAGGAAATATTCGTGCGTAAGTGATGCCCCATTGAGCGGGCCGAGGGGCTCGAAGCCCCGAGGCCCGCCGGGTCTCCTCTTCAGAATCAGGAGGGGCTGCGCAGGACGCGATGGCATGAGGGCGCGCGGCGCTTCTCCTCGCAGGCCCTGTCTCAGCGAGGAGCGACCCGGGGTCGCGACGAAGGGTGCCTGCCAGGAGGAGCGCCGGGCGCCCTAATCGCCGGCAACGCTCTTTTCGATCTTGACTCGTCGCACTGTCCGCGGCGATGCATCAAGAACTGTAATGCGCAGCCCCTCGTGGGTGAGGGTGTCTCCTGCGTGGGGAACCTTCTGGAATAGGTGCGCCACCAGCCCCGCCGCGGTTTCGAACCCCTCCCGCGGCAGCGTCATGTCCAGCGCCGCCGAGAGATCATCCAGCTTGACGCGGCCGTCCACGACGAAGCCGGCAGCTCCGACCCGCTCGATGGCGCTGCGGCCGGGGCGGTCGAACTCGTCCATCACATCACCCACGATCTGCTCGATGATGTCCTCCAGCGTGAGGACCCCCACGGCCGAGCCGTACTCGTCGACCACGATCGCCATCTCCTGCTGCTGCCGGCGGAACTCCTCCAGGAGCCGATCGATGCTGGCCGTCTCCGGGACGTACAGCGGCCGTTTCACATAGAGCGAGACGGCCCCTCCTACGGTCGGGGCGTCGATCAGGTCCATCGCCTCCACGATTCCGGTGATGTTGTCCAGTCGTCCCGTGTAGATCGGGATGCGCGAGAAGCCGCGCTCCTTGATGAGCGCTGCCGCTTCATGAAGCATCGCGTCGTGGGGCAGGCTCGCGACATCCACCAGCGGGGTCATGTGCTCGCGGGCGCGGGCATCGGCGAAGTTGAGCATGCGCCGGATCAGGCTGGCCTCATCGCGTTCCAGCGCCAGCCGGTGCTCGGCCTGCAGGACCATCTGCAGCTCCTCGCGGGTCACGAAGGGCAGCCTGCGGGCGCGGCGATGGAACGGCTTGAGGGCCAGCCGCGCGATGGCCGACGCGGCCCAGACCAGTGGCGAGAGTGCCGCCATCGATGCGGCCAGGGGCCAGGACACGGCGGGGGCCAGCCGGTCGGCATGCTTGCGGGCGATCGACTTGGGCAGGATCTCGCCCAACAGAAGGATGAGAGGCACCATGACCACCATGCCCCAGACCGTCGATCCCGGCCCCAGCGTCCGGACGCACAGCTCGTTGGCCAGGAAGGCCGCGGTCACTACCGAGAGGCTCGACCCGATCAGCGTGGCCGACAGCACCCGCTCGGGATGCTCCATCAGACGCAGGAGACGACGGGCCCCTCTCGAGCCCGCCTCGGCGCGCCGGCGCAGGCGGCCGCGATCCGCGGAGACCACCGCCACCTCCGCGCCGGCGAAGAAGGCCTCGATCACGAGGCACATCGCAATCAGGGCCGCGAGCGCGGCGGCCACGGCCTGGGCTCCCGCAGCGGCGGCATCGAGAATCATGTGTTGCTCACGTCGGCGAGGTCGCGGGGGATCGGCGGCCAAACAGATTCAGCTCGGCCGTCAGGATACCGGCGAGGATCAGGCCCGCGCCTCCCATCGCCACCGCGGAAAGGATCTCTCCTTCCACGAGCCAGGATGTGAGCGCCGCGAAGACCGGCTCCGAAGAAAAGAGCACCGCCGCCCGCGCCGGTGTTGTCCAGGACTGGACGCGGCTGAACACGTAGAAAGCCAGCGCTGTTCCAATCACGGAGGTGATGACGAGCGCGGAGATCAGGCGCGGCGTGAGGTTCAGCTTCGCCTCTTCGGCCCAGGGGAGGGCCAGGGCTGCCACCAGGCCCACCACGCCAATCTGCATGAAGGCGATGGACGCCTGATCGTGCTTCCTGGTGAAATGGTCCAGCGCCAGCAGGTGGCCCGCGAAGCAGACGGCGCAGACCAGAGTCAGCCATTCACCCCGGCCCATCCCGCCGCCGTGTGCCATCGGATCGGTGAGCAGGTACATGCCGGTCAACGCCATGGCGGCGCCCGCGAGGGTCGAGGCGCGCGGACTGCGCATACCAATCAGAACGGCCAGCAGGGGAGTGAAGATCACATTGACTCCCGTGATGAAGGCCGATCGGGCTGGAGTCGTGTGGACCAGCCCGTAGGTCTGGAAGGTGAACCCTCCGGCCAGCAGGAGTCCCACCACAAAGCCGCCCTTGAGGGTGCCCGGCGCGCGCAGCGCGCCGCGCGGCACCAGCGGCCGCAGCAGGAGGGCGCCCGTGCCGAATCGCAGGGCCATGTAGACCAGAGGGGAGGCGTCGTCGAGGGCCTGCTTGATGACGACGAACGTGCAGCCCCAGATCGCGCTCAGACCGAGAATCAGCAGGTCGGCGATGCCGCGGCGGCTCAGCCCCAAGGAGTGATCAGCGCGGTCTCGTCTCCCTGCGCGAGCTGGTTGACCAGCTCCTGGCGGAAGATGTCAGGCTCACCGGTCAGCCTGGGGGACACACGCTGCTGGTACATCTCGCGGCTCCTCTCGATGTCCTCGCGCAGACGCTGGTAGAGGTCCTTTTGACGGCGCCCTTCCTCGATCTGCGCGCCATTATACAGAAGGATCTCCGACACCAGCAGCCGCGCAAACCGCACCGCCTCGGCTTTCAGGGCCGCGAGATCACCCTCGGCGGGGGACTCGGAGGGCGGGACGGGGACGATGATGGCGGGATGAGCGCCCGTTTCATTCAGCGGAGCGATCGACGGGATGGCGCCCGACTCAGCGGACGGCTCGGAAGGACGCGGCGCGCTCGCCGGCTGCGTCGGCTGCGCCTGCTGTCCACGGCCGGCGGGGCGCGGATACTTCTGGCGCGCCGGCAGCGCCTCGAGACTCAGTGCCGCCAGCGAGGCCATTACCTGAAGCGCTTCCGGAACCCACACCGGGGCATCCCTGGGGGCGTCGGCGTAGAGCACGGCGACCACGCGATCGCGAACCCACAGCGGCACGGCGAGCATCGGATCGGCATCGGGTCCGCCAAGCTGGGTCTCCAGGGCATGGTTTCCGGCGCGCGTCTCCGACGTCTCCTGCGCGGGAGCGCACAACCGGGCCGCCTGGGACACCAGGTTGTCGTCCTCGGTCGAAAACGAGATTTTTCTGAGCTTGATTCCGGCCGCGAACCCGCGCCCGGCCCACCCCGTCAGCCGCTGCCCTTTGATCGCGAAGAGCGCCACGCGCGGCGCGGCGCCGGCGGCGGCGTCCAGCAGGCTGTTCAGCAGACTCACCTGGTCGGTGGCTCGCTCGAGCTTGCCGGCGAGATCCTCGAGCTTTCCCAGAGTGCGGCGCTCGGCATCCCCCCCGAGCCCGGACAGGATCGGCTCATTGCGCACCTCGGCCGCGATGTCCCTCAGCGCGGTGGCGCGCTGGCGCGCCTCGGAGAGCCAGTTCTCCAGCAGCCCCGTCAGCTCTTCGACGTGATCGTGCAGGCGCGCGCGCCGCGACGGTTCAGGGTCCGGGCCGGCGCCAGGCTGTTGGGGCATCGGTGCGATTCTCTCCGGGAAGCGGGCGTGCTTGTTGACCCGGGGAATCTTGTTCCGGCCGCCAGAGGCGTCAAGCGCGGCGCCGAACGCGGATCACTCGAGAAGCCGCTGGAAGCGGGGGTCTTCCTCGAACTGCCGCAGCGGCGACAGCCCAGGCAGCAGGTCGGCCAGCAGCGGATTGAGCCGCAGCGCCACTTCGAGATCCGAGAAGGCCTCGTCGGCCGACCCGAGCCGGGCATAGGCCAGCGCGCGGTTCAGGTAGTAGGCGGCCTGCTCCTCTTCCAGACGGATCGCCTCCTTGAAGCAGCCCAGCGCGCGCTCCTGATTCCCCAGCCGCGACCAGATGTGGCCCAGGTTGTTCCAGGCCGGCGCCGCGGAGGGGAGAATCTCGACCGCGCGCGAATAGCAGCGGATCGCCTCTTCAAGCTCGGCCGCCTGCGCCCAGCATCCCCCCATGTTGTTCCAGGCATCGAAGTCATCGTGATCGAGAAGCAGAGACTGCTGGTAGCAGGCGATGGCGGGCGCGACGCGCTGCGCGTCGAAGTAGAGATTGCCCAGGTTGTACCAGATCGCGGGGTCCTCTCCGCCGCCAGCCAGTGCCTGCCTGTAGGCACCCAGAGCGTTTTCGGGCTGGCCGGCGCCCGTGAAGGCCACCGCGAGGTTGTACCAGAGACGGATCTGCTCCGGGCCCACATGCAGCGCCTTCTTGTAGGCCGCCACGGCGGCCTCGAAGTCTTTCAGGCCGACACAGGCATTGGCGCGATGAAACCACAGCTCCCACGAGTCGGGGCCGGCCTGGCCCGCCCTGGCAAAACACTCCAGCGCATCGGAGTGCCGCCCCAGCATGTCGTAGGCGACACCGAGCCGGTTCCAGGCGTCGAACTGGCGCGGAGCCAGCTCGGTTGCCTTCTTGAAGAGCAGCGTCGCGGCATCCAGGTCGCCCGCCCGGGCGCGCATCGTGCCCAGCCCGATCCAGCCTGCGACATTGCCTGCGTCCAGGTCCACGGCGCGGCTGTAGGCTTCAACTGCCTGCTCGGCTTCCCCCAGATGGGCATGGGCGTCGCCGATGCAGGCCAGAAGAGTCGGGAGGCTGGCAGCATCGACGTCCGGACTGATCGCCGCCCTCCAGACTGACAGGGCGCCGCGGGCGTCGCCTTCTTCCAGCAGCGCGCGCCCCTCAGAGAGCGCCTTGTCTATCTCCGCGGCCGGCGGAGTCTCCGAGGCGCTGGTGGGTGGCTGCGAGGAGCGCGCCCCGCGCCGCGGACGGGGCGGTTCGTCCCTCGTCCTGGTCTGCTGGCGGGCAGGTCTCGGCGGGTGGTCGGGTGAATGCTTCATGCCGTCGCCGGACCCTCCGGGTGTGCGGTGCCGCATGGTACCACCCGTTTATCACCCGTCAACTGTTGCGTCTGTGACACAGACTTGTGTCGTGCCAGCCACAAATCCCGACCTGCGTCACATCCATCCAGCGAGGCAGCCGGCCCAAGAGGCATCATTGACAGGTCTTTTGTCGATCTGCCGATTCCGCCCCTGGTTGGCACGAAGGATGCATTACCAGGTCGCGCCTCACTGTGGCCGAGTGTGACGGCTCACCTCGACAGAGGGCCGCAGGACGGTTCACCCCTCAAAGACCCGGAGCGAATCGGACGCCGATGTTGCAGCGCACTCTGAAAGAGCGAATCGATGTGGTGGGTATCGGGCTGCACACCGGCCGCCGGGTTCGACTCGAGCTGAGCCCGGCCCCCGCCGGATGGGGCATCCGCTTTGCCCGCGCCGATCGCGGCGGCGCCTCGATCACGCTGGGGCCCGCTGCGCTGGCCAGCATCAGCAGGGTCGATCACGCCACGACTCTGGCCGGCGATGGATTCAGCATCTCAACAGTCGAGCACCTGCTGGCGGCCCTGATCGGCATGGGAGTGGACAACGTCACTGCCAGGCTCTGGGGCGATGAAGTTCCCATCATGGACGGCAGCGCCGCCCCGTTCGTTTTTCTCATCAAGGAAGCAGGGCTGCGTGAGCTCGATGCGCCCCGCCGGGTGATCGTCCTGCACCGTCCGATCGGCGTTGTGGATGGCGAGAGGGAAGTGACGCTCTACCCGGCAGACCGGCTGCGCGTCACCTGCTCGATCGATTTTGCCCACCCGGCCATCGGCAGACAGAGCCTGGCGCGCACCGTGGACCAGCGCACATTCATCAACGATCTGGCGCCGGCGAGGACGTTCTGCATGCTCAAGGATGTGGAAGCGCTCAGGAGCCGGGGGCTCGCGCTGGGCGGCAGCCTGGCCAACGCGGTGGTCGTGGGCGACTCGGGTCCTCTCAACCAGCTGCGCTTCCATGATGAGTTCGTGCGGCACAAGGCGCTCGACCTGCTCGGCGATCTGGCCCTTCTGGGTCACCCCATCATGGGACATGTCGTCGCCCACAAAGCCGGTCATGCCATGCACGCCAAGCTGCTCGACAGGATGGCGCGCGAGCGCGATGCCTGGTCGGTCGCTCTGCCTGCCGCCGCCACGGCGGCGCAGTCCGGTGCCGCAGTGGCGATAGCTGCACGTGCCAACGGGCAGCTCCAAGTCTCCGCAATTTAGTCCCCACCACTTCAAACTCATCACAGCCGGCGAGCCGCCGCTCCCTTGGGGACGGGATTTCGCCTCGCGCCGGGCGCGGTGCACCCCTTCGCTCTCGCACGCGCTGGCGCCCCCGGGGCGCCAGGCGCGCGTGCTCCGAGAGACCCCGCGGGAGCGGTGCCTCGCCGGCCCGGTTCACATGCGGCGAGGCTCGCGACCATCACCCCTCGGCCCGCCGGAAGCGCATGGTGATGCTCCATTGAGCGCAGCACGATGCTACACTCGGCCCGTCGTGCGGCCGTCCGGCCCGTTCCGCCTGCTCGGACAAAGGGGGTTCTGGCCATCCTGCGCCACGTGCAGTTTTTCGTCCTCATGTCACTCGTCCCGGCCACCTGGATCCATGCGGGACTGACCTCCGCCCCTGCTGATGTGCGTGTGTCCGACCTGCGCGCCGATGCCACGGGTCACGATCTCTACGTCTCCTATCTGATCACGGAGGCGTTCACCGACGAAATCCGGGAGGGGATCAGCACCGGGATCCCGGTTACCTTCACGCATCACTTCGAGCTGGCGAAGCGCCGTACGCTCTGGCTCGACAAGACTCTGGCCAGCAAGATCGTCACGACCACGGTGACCTTTGACACGATGACACGCCAGTACAGCCTGACGCGGAAGGTGGACGATGAGGTGACCGAGACGGGCGTGGCCGTGAACGAGGCCGACATGATGCGCTGGATGACCAGCCTGGATCGTGTGAGGCTGGCAGACCCCGGTGCCCTGGGGACATCGGCGGAGGACACCCTGTACGTGCGGGTGAAGTCGCAGCTCCAGCGCAAGTTCGTGCTCTTTTTCCTGCCGTGGGACGTCGAGACGGGCTGGGAGAGGATCAGGCTGAGTCCCACGACCGAGCCGGCCGGCCGTGGCCGCTGATCGTCGCGTCAGGACCGAGCGTCTCCTTCTCCTCGGGATGCTCCTCCTGGTGGTGGTGCTGACGGCGCTTTACGCGCTGCTGCAGAAGACCGACGAGTTCTCCTGGCAGTACGTCACCAACACGGTCCTGCTGTCGTTTCTCGGCGTCGTCAACTTCATCCTGATCCTCAGCCTCCTGGTCATCCTGCTGCGCTATCTGGTCCGCCTGATGGCGGAGCGGCGTTCCGGCATCCTGGGCTCCCGCTTCCGCACGCGTCTGGTGGTGAGCTTCCTGGGGCTGTGCCTGGTGCCGTCGATGCTGCTGTTCGTTGCAGCCCTCGGCATCATCGAAAGGTCGGTGGACCGGTGGTTCTCCACGGACCTCGAGACGATCCACGCCGAGGCCCGCGACCTCGTGGACAGGTACTACGGAGAGCATCGCCGCAACGCGCTGCGCCATGCGCGCGACTTGTCCGATCAGCTCGCGCTGCTGGGAACCACGGCCCCGGGCCGCGCCGACCTGTTCCGCGTGATGCAGGAAGGGCTGCGGCAGCGCCAGCTCGACATCGTGTCGGTCCAGATGCAGGGGTCCGACCCGCTCACGGTGGCTAACCCGCGCCTGCCGCTGCAGGATCTCAAGTCGATCCCGGATCAGGTCCTGCACGAGGCACGCGAGGGACGCACCTTCTCCTGGCAGGACTCGTTGGGCCCGGGACAGCTCGTGCGATCGGGGGCTCCGCTGCGTGCGGGCAGCAGCCCCGAGGTGATCGGGGTCGTGGTGGCCGGCACCTTCATCGAGAAGGACCCGGCCTCCAGCACCATGCTGCTCGCGCGGGGCGTGGACAACTACCGGCAGCTGCGCCTCCAGAGCGGCAACATCAAGCGTGTCTACATCCTGATCTTCCTGCTGATCACCTTGGTGATCCTGGTGTCGGCCGTGTGGGTGGTGGTCTACCTGGCGCGCGGCATCACGGTGCCGATCCAGAGCCTCGCGGAGGGAACGCGCGAGGTCGCTTCGGGCAATCTGGACTTCCAGCTGGACCTGGAGGCCGGCGACGAGCTGGGCATGCTGATCACGTCGTTCAATACGATGACGCGGGACCTGAAGGCCTCGCGCGAGACCATCGAGGATGCGAACCGGAAGCTCGAGACAAGGACGGCCGAAGCGGAGCAGCGGCGGCGCTACATCGAGACGCTGCTGGAGAGCATCCCGGCGGGCGTGGTGTCCCTGGACGAGCAGGGATGCATCACGACCATGAACCGCGAGGCGCGCCGCATCCTCAAGATCGAGCCCGAGCGCGATGTGCGCGCTCTCCCGTATCAGGATCTGTTCGGCAAGCCGGGCCTCACCGAGATCGTGTCGGTTATCCCGCGCCTGCTGGGAGGATCGGCATCCAGCCTGACCCGCGAGTTCCACGTCAGCGTGGACGAGCACCCGCTGTCGCTGTCGGTGACCTTTTCGCCGCTGCCGCTGGGCGGCGACGGCGCAACCGGGATGCTGATCGTCGTCGAGGACATCACCGCCCTCATCAAGGCCCAGAAGGTCGCGGCATGGAGGGAGGTGGCGCGCCGGATCGCCCACGAGATCAAGAACCCGCTCACGCCGATACAGCTTTCGGCCCAGCGGATGCTGCGCAAGCAGCAGGAGAAGGCCGCGGATCTGGGCGAAGCCGTCGAGGAAGGGGCCGCCACGATCGTGGCGGAGGTCAAGACGCTCAAGACCCTGGTCAACGAGTTCTCGGGCTTCGCCCGGATGCCGGCAGGCTCGCCGGCGCCGGCCAACCTGCACGAGGTCATCGACGCCGCGCTGAACCTCTACCAGGGGGCGTATCAGCATGTGGCTTTCGTGCGGGCCTACGCGCCGGATCTCCCGTCGGCCAATCTGGACCGGGAGCAGATGAAGCGCGTGTTCGTGAACCTGATCGACAACGCCCTTGAGGCCATGGGGCGCACCGGCGCGATCCGCATCGGCACGTCGTGGCTCGCGCACAAGGAGATGATGCGGGTCGAAGTGGCCGACGACGGGCCCGGCATCCCTCCGGAGGACAAGGACAAGCTGTTCCTGCCATACTTCTCCACCAAGAAGCGGGGCACCGGACTGGGGCTGGCCATCGTCAGCCGCATCGTCTCGGATCATCACGGCTACATCCGTGTCGAGGACAATGTCCCGCGCGGCACGCGGTTCGTCATCGAGCTGCCGGCGGCCTGAGCTGCGGCGGAGGAGACATGGCGCCGGATCGGATTCTCCTGGTGGACGACGAGGCAGGCATCCGCACCTCGCTGACCAGAGTGCTCTCGGACGAAGGGTACTCGGTCGAGGCGGCCGCCACGGGCGAGAAGGGGCTCGAGCGGCTCAGGCAGGGAGGCGTGGACTTGGTGCTGCTGGACGTGTGGCTGCCGAAGAAGGACGGCATGGAAGTGCTCGAGGAGATCCGAGCGTCGGATCGGGACCTGCCGGTCATCATGATCTCCGGGCATGCCAGCATCGACAGCGCCGTGAAGGCGACCAAGCTGGGAGCTTTCGACTTCATCGAGAAGCCGCTGTCGATCGAGAAGGTCTCCCTGTCGGTGCGCAACGCCCTGCGCCAGCGCAGGCTCGAGCAGCGCAACGCCCGGCTGCGCGACGCGCTCGGCGAGAAGGCTTCGCGGCGGCTCATCGGCGAGTCACCCGCGATCGTCAAGCTGCGCGAGCAGATCACCACGGCGGCTCCGACCAACGGGCGCGTGCTGATCTTCGGCGAGAACGGCACCGGCAAGGAGCTCGTGGCCCGGATGATCCACACCCTGTCGCTGCGCGCCGAAGAGCCGTTCGTGGAGATGAACTGCGCCGCCATCCCGGAGGAGCTGATCGAAAGCGAGCTGTTCGGTCACGTCAAGGGGTCCTTCACCGGCGCGCACGACGACAAGAAGGGGAAGTTCGAGCTGGCGGATCAGGGAACGCTCTTTCTTGACGAGATCGGCGACATGAGCCTCAAGACGCAGGCGCGGGTGCTCCGCGTGCTTCAGGAGCAGACTTTCGAGCCGGTCGGGGGCGCCCAGACCGTGAAGGTCGACGTGCGGGTGCTGGCGGCCACCAACAAGGACCTCAGCGAGGGGATCCGCAAGGGCGTTTTCCGTGAGGACCTCTTCTTCCGCCTCAACGTGATCCCGCTGCAGGTGCCTTCGCTGCGCGAGCGCCGGGAGGACATCCCCCTGCTGGCGCGCCACTTCCTTCAGGGGCTGGCAGCCGAATATGGCCGGCGCGCTCCGGCCCTGACGGAGGCCGCGCGGGAGGCCATGTCGTCCTATGCGTGGCCGGGCAACGTGCGCGAGCTGCGCAACATCATCGAGCGGCTGGTCATCATGGTGCCCCGCGACCGCATCGAGCGCAGCGATCTCCCTTCCGAGTTGTCCGGGCAGGATTCCCGGCAGCCCGGCGCAGAGGCTGTCGGACTCCTCGATGCCCCCGCGGGGACCTTGAAGGAAGGGCGCGAGAGGTTCGAGCGGGCCTTCATCGCACGCCGGCTGGCCGAGTGCGGCCAGAACGTCAGCCGCACGGCGGAGTCGCTCGGCGTGGAGCGCTCGCACCTGCACCGCAAGCTGAAAGCCTTCGGCCTGACCCCGGATCGGAGCGCCGAGAGCTGATCTGAGGATCAGCCCGCACCTGCCTGACCGGCTTGCATTTACGGATATCCCACCCAATATTCGGCGCTGTCTGTTCGTGTCCTCCGGGCGTCGGCGAAGCTCCGCCGCCGCGCGGAATGCGGTGTCGTGCAAGCACTTCCAGGGTGGATGGGGAACCCCGCGTGATCTCGACCAGGGATATCAAGGATCTCTTCGCGGAGAACACTCCCGAACGGATCGTGGACAAGGCCCGGAAGCTGGCCGGCAAGGGGAAGCCGGACCAGGCCATCGCCACGATCAAGGAAGCCCTGGCGCAGTTCGGCGAGAATCCCGACCTGCGCATCGAGATGGCCACGCTGTTCCTCTCCCTGGCCCGTCCCCGGGATGCCGGCGAGGCTCTGCGGGCCCTGCTCAAGGCCGACGCGAAGCACGTCGCCCGCGTCGAGGAGTTCGTCAACTGGGCGCGGGTGCAGTTCACCGACCTGGAGGCGATCCACGAAGCGGTCGCCGAGGGGCACATCACGCGCCGCAACCTCAAGGCGGCGATGGAATCGCTCGAACAGATCGACAAGAAGCAGATCGAGCAGATTCTCCAGGCCCGCCTGACCAATCTGAACCGTTTCTTGATGAAGGGAACCGCCGTTCCGAAGTCGGCGCTGCCGACGCTCTACTTCGCGGCCCTCGGTTACGAGGTGACGGGAGATTGGCAGAAGGCGGTGGAGCACTACAAGAAGGTTCTCGCGGCCTCGCCCGGGGATTTCCCGACCGTCGAAGAGCGGATGAAGACGCTGGTGGGCCGCAACTACAAGCTCACCGCGCTGCGCCTCGCCTGGTGTGAGCTGCTCTCGGGTGCGGGCAAGCCGGAGCGCGCGCGCGAGGAGTACCTCAAGACGCTCGAGGTCGACCCGCGCAGCGCCGCGCGCGTCGGCCAGTTCATCGAGACGTCGCTGGCTGCCGCCCCCGACGATGCGGATTTGCTTTGGGCTTCGGTGCGGGTGCGCCAGGCTGAGGGCAAGCTCGCTGATGCGCTGGAGATCTGCGGCCGGCTGCTGGATCGGGGAAGTCATCTTGCCGAGATCGAAAAGCTCATCGAATCGGTAAGCGGGGAAGGCAAGGAGCTGGCGGCCGCGCAGGTCCTGCTGGCGAAGGTCGCGCTGGCCCAGGGAAAGACATCACGCGCCGTCTCCGTGGTGGTCAATGCCATGGCGCAGGAGGGCGGCACCGGTGCGATCGATGTGCTCGAGGCGGTGATCGCCAGGCAGCCATCCGAGCCGCGCCCGTATCAGATCCTCGCCGACCATCATCTGAAGGAAGGGCGCACCGATCGCTGCCTGGAGCTCTTCCGAGCCTGGCTGGTTGTGGATCCGCAGGCCGGTCCCACCATCGGCATCCGGCTCCAGGCTGTCCTGGCGGCCGACCCGGCGCACGCCGGCGCCCGCAAGATGCTCGAGGAGGTCTGCGTGGCCTCCGACGACGCCTCCTCGGCGGCTCCTTTCCTGCGGCGCCGTCTGCGGCAGGGCCCCGACGCGGCGCGGGACGTCACAACGCGGCTGCGGTCCCTCATCGCCGCGCATCCTGAGGACATGAGTCTCCGGCTGGCCGCGGCTGAGGCCGCCGCGGTCTGCGGTGATGACGCCGCGGTGTGGGAGACTCTTACCGAGATCGCCTCATCCGGCGCCGCTCCCGAGCCGCCGCTTCTGCGTCTGCTGGTCATAGCCGCAGGCTCCTCGCGGGAGCTGTACGCGCGGGCGCAGAGCTGGATGGAATCGCGCGCCCCGAAGTGGGCGTCTTATCCGGACGTGAACTTCGCGATGGGAGAGGCGGCCGCGCGGGCGGGGGATCTCAAGAACGCAGTGGGCAGGTTCCGGGCGGCTGCGGGGGCCTGCCCGGAGGCAGCGCCCGTCTGCCAGCAGGCGATCCGCGCCCTCAGGGCGGTGGTGCCGGACGCGGGCGATCAGTCGGCCTCCAGTGAAGCGGGGGCGGTGCTCGCGGAGGCGCTGCTCGACGGCGGCGATGTGGCCGCTGCGGTGGAAGCGCTGCGCCGCGCGGGGCAGCTGCCTCCGGCGCACGCCGCGCGGTTGATGGAGCGTCTCACCGCGGCCCTGCGTCAGGACCCTTCCAGTCTCGAGCTGCGCACGGCGCTTGCGGAGATCTGCCTGGCCGCCGGCCAGGTGAGCCGGGCGCTCGAGGTCGCGCGCGCCGGCCTGACCGGGCGCGAAGATGCGGCCACGGCGGGCCTCGTGATGACCTACGGAGATGCGCTGGTGCGCGCCAGCAAGCTGATGGAGGCCACGCGCGCCTACGCGACAGCTTCCAAGCGCGAGCCGGGCCTGGCCGCCGATCTCGTCGAGCGGCTCGAACGGGTCATCTCCATCGATGCGGGCCTGGAAGTGGCCCACCTGGCCCTCGGACGCGTCCTCCTGCAGGCAGGGCGCATATCGGAGGGTGTCCTGGAGCTGCTGTCGGCGTGGAACATCAAGCCGGAGATGTCGGCCACCGTGGTCAAGGAGCTGGAGCGCGCCGCGCAGATGACCCCGGGCGAGCCTGCAGTGGATCTGGCCCGGGCGCAGCTGCTGGCCGCTTCGGGAGACCACTCGGTGGCAGCCGAGGCGCTGGGCTGCCAGGTGGGACGCAGCGACGAGATGCTGGGCGAGATCATCTCCAGGCTAGAAGGGATCGTCGGATCGCGTCCCGATTGCGCCCGCGCCCACCTCGAGCTGGGCCGCGCCTACCTCCAGCGGGGATGGAGCACGCGATCCTGCGAGGAGCTGGCGGCCGCCTACAAGCTCGACCGCGGCCTGGCCGAGGCGATCGCGGCGCCTCTGTCCCAGCTCCAGAAGCAGTTCATCGACGAGCCCGAGCCGCACACCACGCGCGGTCTGCTGTACGAAGGGGAAGGGAAGCTGCTGCCCGCGGCCGAGGCGTATCTCAAGGCGGCGAGCCTCGGCGGCATCCGCGGGGCCTCGGCGCTGGAAGGACTGCGGCGGGTCTGCGGGACACTCCCGTCAGGACATGCCCGCCCTGGAGCCGAGACGCAGAGGGTCGGGGTCGTCCCGCCGCGGGCGCATCTGCTGCGCGCGCGGGCATGCCGCATCCAGGGAGAGATGAAGGAAGCCGCTGAAGCGGCGCTGGCCGCGCTGAACGCTTCGCAGGACGCGGCGGGGGATGCCCGCGTGGAGCTGGATGCCATCATCGCGCAGCAGCCGGGGCACGCAGGGGCGCGCCTGGCGCGCGCGCGCGTGCTGATCCGCATGCAGGACATGGAAGGGGCGGTGAAGGATCTGACGGAAGCGCTCAGACAAACCGCTTCGAGCGCGCCACAGGTGGCAACACTCGCGCGGGAAGTCACGACGCGCGAGCCGGGGCACGCGGCGGCGGCATGCGTGCTGGCCGAGTCGCTGCGCGCCATCGGTGACGTCGCCGGAGCGGGCGGCGCGCTGGATGCGGCGCTGGCGCGTCCCGAGCGCGCCCAGGATGTCGACCTGCTCCTGGCCCGCCGGGCCATCGCCCTTGCCTCGGGACAGGATGATCTGGCCAGGCAGTTTCTCGATCGCGCCCGGCGCGCGGCTCCTTCGGCCGATGCGCTTCTCGAGCGGCTGCACCGGGAAGCTTGCGCCGAGGCCGCCCGCGTGAACCCGTCCGACCCCATTCTGGAGACGATCGCCGCCACCGATTACGTGAGGGCGGCGCAGCTGATGGAGGGGATGCCCTCCAGCGCAGCGAAGGCATGGGTCCTGGAGCGCGCGGGCCGGCACATCGAGGCCGCCGCCTGCCTTCAGGAAATCATGGGCCGCGATCCGGAGGCCGCGCGGAGGCTGCGCGCCGTCTATGACAAGGCGGTATGCAGGGAGCTGTCGGGCAGGTCGCCCGTGCTCGAGGCCGAGACGCATCTGGTGTTCGAGCCACAGATCGAGGAGCGCGCCGTGCAGACCGAGAAAATCGCCGCGGCGCGGAGGCCGCGCTGAGCGCAGGGAGGAAAGACTGATGATCTGTCCCATGCTGTCACAGTCGCATCGTGAAACCGACGGCACCGTGGTGTGGGATCACCACGACTGCATCGAGTCGGCCTGCACCTTCTGGGCCGCGGAACAGCATGACTGCGCCATCCGCGCGTCGGGTCTCCTGGTGATCAAGGGGGCGGTGGGGCAGGCGGAGGCGTCGCAGGCGACCCGCAAGATCGAAGAGCGGCTCGGTGCGGTCTCCGACAAGCATGGCACCGCGCTGCGGGAGATGGGACTGACCCTGCTGCAGGGAATCTCCGCTCTCGAGGAGCCGCTGCAGGGCTGGGGCGCCGAGATAGGCACCAGGCTCGAGTCGATCAACACCTCGCTGCTGACCAGCACGACCACCATGGAAGGGAAGCTGGCCGAGACGCAGGCGGCCCAGCGCGCGCTGAAGCAGGAGCTGCAGCAGGTGGCCGGCGCCATCCAGCAGAACCCGTCATGGGTAGCCGGGATGGAGCAGTCGGTCAAGACGCTGTCGTCGCGCCTCGCGGGGGTCGCGGAGCGGTTCGTCAAGCTGTCGGACCACCTGGAAACGCTCGCAGGAAAGGTGGCGGGCCTGCAGGGCACGCACGAGACCCTCTCGGTTTCGCTCAAAGAGGAATCGACGCGGCGCGACGAAGAGCACAAGCGTCGGCAGCGGGAAGCGGCCCGGGAGATCAACACGCGCGGTGTCGCGCTCTACCACCAGGGGGCGCTGCAGGGGGCCGAGGGGTGCTTCCGCGCCGCTCTCGAAAACGATCATGCCTTCGCGGAGGCGCACAACAATCTGGGGCTCTGCCTGTCGAAGCTGGGCAAGGAGCAGGAAGCCGAAGCCTGCTTCGCCCGGGCCATTGAGATCGACCCGCGCCTCACCGAGGCGATCAACAATCTGGGGTTCCTGTTCCACCAGGGAACGCAGTTTGACAAGGCGGTCGAGATGTTCCGCCGGGCCGCGCTCTCGTCGCAGGACTCCTCGGTGGCCTGGACCAACATGGGCAACGCCTGCTACAAGCTGGGGCGGCACAGCGAGGCGGTCGAGGCGTGGCGCAAGGCGGTGGATGCGAATCCGGCGAACGAGAATGCAGCCCGCGCGCTGCGCATGTTCCAGCAGGCTGGCGCTGGCAGCTGATCAGAGGCTCAGGCGTGGAGATTCTGCAGAAGATCACGGACGACCTGGAGCCTCTCGGCGGCGAGATGCTGCTCGATGAGTTCATCCGCGTGCGCCGCGCGACGATGGCGGCCCGTCAGGCCGCAGCCGCGGCGGCGGTGCACGCGGCTCAGGCAGCTCAGGAAGCGCGCGCCGCTGCGGCCGCGGCGCAGCAGCCTCCTGTGGGACGGCAGGAGGCCGGTATTGCTGACCCGGCGATCGTGCACGGCGACGTCGATGCCTTCATGAACCGCGAGGCCATCGAAGGGACCTCCGACGACGAGATCCAGGAGTTCATGAAGGAGCGGCGGGGGTTCGACCCCACGGAATACTAACCCCCCCCGGGATCATCCCTTCCTCACTCGAGCGGGCCGGCGAGGCTCGGCCCCGACTGAGCATGCGGCGATGCTCCCTACCAACCCCCAAGGGGAAAGGGGAACGCAGTCCTCGGGCCTTCGAGGCCCTCGGACTGCCGGAACCTGGTGAGAAAAGCGGGCTAGTAGATCTCCACCTTTGCGGAGGCGCGCAGGTCGGTGACGGCCTTCTCGATGGCCGCCTCCGAGGCGCGGCCGCGCAGGATCTGCGCGATCCGGTCGTGGGTTTCGGTGAGCGTCGGCGTGCGGGCCGGCTTGCGCCCCGTCACCTTGATGATGTGATAGCCGAAGGCCGACTCCACCAGGTCGCTCATCTGGCCCGGCTGGAGCTTGAAGGCGGCATCGTCGAAGGCGCTCACGGTCCGGCCCTTGCGGACCTCGCCCAGGGAGCCGCCTCGCGCCGCCGAGTTCTTGTCCTCCGACACTTCCATGGCGACGGTTGCGAAGTCGTCGCCCTTCCTGATCCGGGCCAGCGCTTCCTCACCCCTGACTCTGGCCTGCGCCTTCTTCTCTTCGGGGTCGCCCGAGGCCGAGCGGATCAGAATGTGGCTGACTTCCGCCGATTCGGGCTGCGCTATGTCCTTCTGATGGTCGTCATAGTATTTCGAGATTTCGGGCTCCGTGACGGACACGCTGGTCAGGATCGTCTCCTGGATCAGTCTCTGCACGGTGAGGTTCTTCCGCGCCAGCTCGCGCGCGCCCGCCGCATCGATATTGCGGCGGGCAAGCTCCGCGTCGTACTCGGTGTCGCCCATCTGCTTGCGGGTCAGGGCGATGGCTTCGTCGACGCTCGCAGGTGTCGCGTCGATCGACAGGGCCCGGGCACGCTGATACAGCAGCTCGGTTCCGATCAGACCGTCAAGAACGACCTTGTAGATCTCGTCCTGCCGCTCTTTCGGCGTGTCGGGACCCATGCCGCGCTCGCTCATGAAGTTGGCGACCGCGGTGGATACCTCGGTCCCGTTGATGGGCGCCCCGTTCACACGGGCGGCGATGCCTTCCTGCGGGGAGCCTGGCTTCTCGGCTGCGGCCGGCTGCGGTGGCTGCGCTGCCTGGGCATTCGCGGCACCTTCGGCATTCTCGACATTGCCGGCATCCCCGGCATTCCCGGCATTCCCGGCATCCCCGGCATTCCCGGCATTCCCATCAGGGGGCGCGCCGCAGGCAGGGGCTGTGACGATACACAGGCACAGGAGGAGGGCGCCGGCGCGCTGTCGCATCGCCGCTTCAGCTCGTCAGGGGAGCTATGGCGGGCTGGGGGCTGGAGAACCCCAGCTCGTGCTGCGTCACATCCCAGGTCTGGCCGTCGCGCGGCGTGAAGGTGCGGCAGGCGCGCATCATTCCCCCATAGACATGCACGGTGATCGCCATGGATTCGTACGGGTTGGCGATCCGGTGATATTCCACGGGGGGGATGAGCGCCCCGCATTCGCCCAGCCCGGCATGGATCACCTCGAGCTGCGCCAGCCTGACAACATCATCGGCCAGGCTCTCGGTGATGTCATAGCGGGTCACATCGATCACACCGGTGAAGACCCCCTCGACGCACCAGATCCCGGCGTGATCGTGCACGGGCGTCGCCTGGCCCGGGCCCCACGCCATCACCACCACCTCGAAACGCCCTTGCGGATCGCGGTAGAGCAGATGGCGCGCATAGCAGTCGCTGCGGGCAGAGACGCAGGTGGCGGGAAGGTCGGGCTTCTCATGAAGGAAGCGCGCCAGGCGATCCTTCACGGCATGCACCACTCCGGAGCCGGAACCGGAGCTCACGAGCGTTCCCAGATCCGACAGAAATGCCCTCAGCCGCGGATCGGCTCCTTCGCGCTGCTGCTGCACCGGCTCGTTCATCGTGGTGCGATGGTAGCTGGCCGCGCAGCGATGATCAATGTTCGCGGCTGGAATTGACGGGGGAGGGCTCGCCGGCCGGCTCGGGGTGGATGACGATATCGGCCAGCTCCGGAAAGGCCTCCTTGAGCCGCGCCTCGATCCGGTCGCACAGCGCGTGCGCCTGGTGAAGCGGCAGCCCCGGATCGACGCCGATCTTGAGATCGAGAAACACCGCGTCCGCGAACCCACGCGTGCGCACCTGGGCACACGAGCGCACGTCGGGAAAAGCCATGACGACGCCCTCGACGGCGGCGGGGTCCAGCAGCCGCTCATCCGCGAGCACTCCGAGGCTCCATCGCAGGATTCTCCATGCGGCCAACAGGATGACCGCGGCGATCACCGCAGCGGCAGCCGGATCGAGCCACCCGATCCCGAGCCTCAGGCCCAGCAGCGCCACCAGGACGGAGGACGAGGCGTACAGGTCGCTGCGTGTGTGGCGCGCGTCCGCGATCAGGAACGGGCTGCCGAGGGCCTTGCCGCGCGCGGCTTCGTACCGGCTCACCCCGAGATTGACCGCCATGGTGGCCAGCATGACCCCTACCGAGACTCCGGAGAAGGCCGCCATCGTGCCGCCGCCGAAGCGCCGTGCCGCCGACATCGCGATCTCCACGGCGGCCACGAAGAGCAGGAGCGAGATGCCCACCGAGGCGATCACTTCGATCTTGCGGTGTCCGTACTGGTGCTCCGCGTCAGGAGGGCGGTGGGCGACCCGGAGCACGATCAACCCCATGATGTTGCCGGCGCTGTCCAGGAGCGAGTGGAACCCGTCGGCAACGATGCTCAATGTGCTCGTGGAGCTGCCGGCCAGCAGCTTGCCCGCGGCCACGGCGAGGTTCAGAAGCAGCGTGATCCAGAGGACACGGCGCACGGCGGCGGCGCGATCGGCTGCCATGCCGCTCAGTCGCGCTCCGGCCCCGTGCCTGTCGCGAGCGCTTCGATCATCCTGAGCGGATCGCGCCCCCACGCGCCGCGCCATCGCAGCAGGAGCTGATCTGAAAGACCGGCCCCTTCGCGGGCCACCAGCGCGCGCAGCGGATCCAGCACGCCGCGCTCGCTCTCCGGGAGGCCATCGTGGGCCAGGGTGATGAGGACGCGGGCCAGCTCCAGAGCCGGGCGGCTCCCGAGGCGGGCGCGCAGGCCCTGACGCACCACGGCGCGGTGAAACGCCTGCCGCTCCGCGAAGGTCGGACCCGACACCAGCTTCCATGCCGCGCGCCGTGAGGCCTCGTTGTAGAGGATTCCCTTCCAGAGCGCCGCCTGGGCCAGGATGATGGAGGGAGGTCCGCTGTCAGAGCCACGCACCTCGACGTAGCGCTTGAGGCGCACTTCGGGAAACAGCGTGGTGAGATGGAGATCCCAGTCCGCCATCGTGGGCTTCAGGCCCTCGGTGCGCCCAGCCAGGTAGCCGCGGAACGTCCGGCCGGTCATGTCCACCCACCGGCCGTCCCTGACCACGAACATCATCGGGACATCCAGCGCGCAGTCCACGTACTGCCGGAACCCGGCCCCGTCCCCGAAGGCGATCGCCAGAAGTCCGGTGCGATCGGGATCTGTGTGCATCCAGATGTGGGAGCGCCGCGTGGCGAACCCGTTGGCCTGCCCGCGGGTCAGCGGCGAGTTGGCGCACAGGGCTGTGACGACCGAGGAGATCCCCATCGCGGCGCGCAGCATGTCGGCGGCGTCGGCCTCCGACGTGTAGTCCAGGTTGATCTGGCAGCCTGCGGTGGCTTTCATCATGGCGTGAGCCAGGTGCCCGCGGCTCGCCAGGTACGGACCCATGATCTGATAACGGCTCTTGGGCACCCAGCCGATCGAGTCGAACTCCGACAGCGGGTGGTATCCGAGCCCCGCCAGGACGATGCTGTGCGCTGCTGCGGCCCGATCGGTCTCGGCGACGAAGGCGTTGAGCTCGGCGCGCGCCGCCGCGAGGCTGTGGTGAACCCCGCCAGACATCTCGACCTGGGCGCCGGGCTCCAGGGTGAGACGCGTCGTCCCTTTCTCAAGCGCGATGATCCGACCACTCTCGCGCTGGGCGCTCCAGCCATGGTCGCGCTCGAGCCGCGCCAGCACCGCGTGCACGCTGGATCCATCCGGCGCGTCATAGGGGGCCGCACGGCCGGAGGCCGCCCGCAGCGGCAGGCGCTCGTACTCCAGCCCGATTCCGCGCCGGTCGGGAGTCTTGATCCCCTCGTGGAACGGACGCAGCAGGTCGTCAGGGCCGCCGATTGGCGCGTCGGCCTGGATGTCGCCGCCGAACAGAGTGCTCATAATGAATTATCCCCCCCCGGGATCTTCGCGTCTACCTCACTGGCCGCCGGGCACCTTCTCCTCTCAGGCGCGCTCGTCGCTCACCCGGTTCGCTCCTCGCTCCGGTCGGCGCTCGCCCGGCTCGCCTCCCGGTTCGCTCCGACAGGGCCTTCGCGGAGAGGTGCCCGACGGCCCCGGCTTGCATGCGGCGATGCTCCCGACCCGCCCCGCGACGGGAAAGGGGGATTGCGGTCCTCGCGGCATCGAGCCTCTCGGACTGCCTTCAAGTGCGTTTTCTGATGCGGGCGGCCTGGTGATAAGGGAGATCAGGCGGCGGCGTTGTCTTCGGTGGAAGTGTCGCGCTCGCTGAAGTCGGTGCCGTCGAACGAGATGATGCGTCCCTTCCCCTCCACCAGGGTCTTCAGGTGGACGGGACGCGACCAGATGGCCTGCACGTTGCGCAGCGTGTCGCGCGCCCAGTCCTGCTTCAGGTCGAGGCCCTCATGACGATGGGACAGGAACAGCTCTCCGCGGTTGGAGTGGTTGGCGTCCGTGACGAAGACGAAGGGCTGGCCGTGATTGGTCAGGTTGAACAGCAGCTGCTGTTTGACTTGCGCGAACTCCCGCGAGGAGATCTGATAGGTGTTGTTCTTCTTGTTGAATCCGAAGGTGAACATGGTGTGGCGGGCGCAGAACTCCGGAGTCAGGAAGGCGTCGATGAAGGTCACGTCGTTGTGTATTCTGCGGACTTCGAAGATCTTCTCGCGGCCCAGCCCCAGATGCAGATCCCAGTCCTGCTTGGCGCGCGCGTCGTCGCACTCATCGTACTCCTTGCCGAACCGCCCCTTGTTCCATCGCTCCTCGATGTCCTTGAAGAGCTCGAGGCCCAGCTTGTAGGGGTTGAGCCGGCCCTGGTGGCTCGCGACGGTGCCGGAATGATGATCGGCGTAGTCGATCACCTCGGCGTCGGTGAGCGCCTTCTCGGTCATGATCCGGGAGTGCCAGTAGCTGGCCCAGCCTTCGTTCATGATCTTGGTCTGGCCCTGGGGCGCGAAATAGTAAGCCTCCTCCCGGACGATGGCGAGCACCTCGCGCTGCCAGTTCTCCAGGGGGGCATGGTCGATCAGGAATCTCATCACGTCGCGCTGCGGCTCTTCGGGAACGCGGCGGGCCTTGATCCGTTCGGCCTCCTGCTTCTGGCGCTGCGACTCCAGGAAGTCGGGCGGATTGATGTAGTTCATCATGTAGTCCTTGCTGCGCAGCCTGGGCACGGCCTGCTTTTCGTCCTCCGCGGCCTCGGGACGGGGCCGCTCGCGCGCGATGAACTGGGAGTGCGGGTCGATGAGAGTCTCGATGGACAGGCAGACATCGATGAAGTCCTCGACCGCTTCCACGCCGTGCTTTTCCATGTAGCGGCGCACCCGGGTGGCGTGGTTGGCCATCTGATCGAGCATCTTGCGGTTGGTGCGGGAGAACCAGACGCTGTTCTTGAAGAAGTCGCTGTGCCCGTACACGTGGGCCATGACGATCTTCTGATCCACAAGCGTGTTGCATTCCAGGAGATAGGCCGTGCAGGGGTCGTTGTTGATGACCATCTCGTAGATCCTGTGCAGGCCGTAGGTGTACGACTTGCGCAGGCGCTCGTACTCCATCCCGAACCGCCAGTGAGGGTAGCGGGTGGGGAAGCCGCCGTAGGAGGCGATCTCGTTCATCGCGTCGTAGGTCAGGACCTCGAAGAAGACCTCGAAGAAGTCCAGGCCGTACTCCAGCGCGTAGCCGCGGATCTCGCGGCGCAGGGTCTCGAGCTGGGGCGGCAGCGCGGTCATCGGCCTCTCCCCAGGAATTCCTTGATCGAGCCGTAGATCGCTTCCTTGCTCTCGATCTGGGACAGCGCCAGCTTGTCGCTTCCGGGGAAGGTATCCCTGAGGTCGTTGAGGAACTGGCCCGTCCCGTAGGGGCTCTCCACCTGCCCGTAGCAGAAGAGGTTCGACGCCGGGAGGAGCCGATCGCGCAGGAGGTTGAAGCACTCCTCCGTGTCGCCCTGCGACCAGTTGTCCCCGTCCGAGAAGTGGAAGAGGTAGATGTTCCAGTCCTCGGGCGGAAAGGCCTTCTGGATGATGCGATCGCACAGCTTGTAGGCCGACGAGATCACCGTGCCCCCGCTCTCACGGGTGTGGTAGAAGGTCTCCTGATCCACTTCCCGGGCCTCGGCGTCGTGGACGACGTAGCGCACCTCCACTCCCTGGTACTGGCTGCGCAGCCAGGTGTCGATCCAGAACGACTCGATCCGGACGATCTCCTTCTGCTCCTCGCCCATGGAGCCCGAGACATCCATCATGTAGATGATCGCCGCGTTGCACTCCGGCTGGCGCGAGACCTTCCACGATCGGTAGCGCTTGTCCCTCCGGATCGGGACGATCATCGGCTGGACGGGGTTGTAGGTGCCCGAGGCGATCTGCCGCTTGAGCGCCTCGCGGTACGTCCTCTTGAAGTGGCGCAGGCTCTCCGGACCGGACGAGGAGATGCCGGTGTAGCGGTCCTTCTCCGTGATGATGTTCTTGCGCCCCTTGTTCTGGATGCTGGGCAGCTGCAGCTCTTCTCCGAGGAGCTGCGCCAGCTCCTCCATGGAGATGTCGACTTCCAGGACGTGGCGGCCAGGCGCGTCGCCGGCCCGCCCGCCTCCCTCCTCCTCGCCCGCGCCCACGACGGTGCCCACGTCGCCTTCGCCCTGGCCCACGCCTCCGCGCTGCCGGGGATCGTGCACGAAGTGGGGTAGATCGACCTGGGGGAGGGGAATGCTGACGAAGTCGCGGCCCTTGCGGCCGATCAGCTCGCCGCGCGTGATGTGCTTGCGCAGGTTGCTCTTGATCCGGCCACGGACAATCTGCTTGAACCGATTGTGATCCTGATCGATGCGGCCCACGGCCAGCCCCGGGCGGCTATCGCTTCGCGTCGCCGCGGGCGAAGATGCTGGCGACGTAGTTGAGAACGTCAGTCGCGCAGACGTCGCAGTAGGCGTAGTCCTTCACGAGCCGGCTCTTGACGACGTCAATCTTTTCCTGCGTGTCCTTGTCGACCACGGAGGAGACCAGGGAGGTCAGCTTGATGGAATCCTTCTGATCCTCGAACAGCTTCAGCTCGAGGGCCTTGTGCAGGCGCTCGTTGGTGCGGTAGTTGAACGTCTTGCCTTCCACTGCCAGGGCGCCGATGTAGTTCATGATCTCGCGGCGGAAGTCGTCCTTCCTGTTCTCTGGGATGTCGATTTTCTCCTCGATGGAGCGCATCAGGCGCTCATCGGGGTCCTCCATCTGCCCGGTGTACTTGTTGCGGACCTTTTCCTTCTGCGTGTAGGCCTTGATGTTGTCCACGTAGTTGGCGCACAGTCTGGAGATCGCCTCCTCGTCGGCGGAGATGGCGCGCTGCACTTCGTTCTTGGCGATGTCCTCGTACTCCTGCTTGACCACGCCGAGCAGATCGCGGTACCGCTTGCGCTGCTCTTCGCTGTTGATGAGGGAATGGTGGCGCAGTCCGCCGTCCAGCTCGTTGAGGACCATGAAGGGATTCACGCACCCCTCGCCGCCGTCGGACACCAGCGCGTTGGAGATCTTGTCCTGGATGTAGCGCGGGGAGATCCCCTCCATCCCTTCGCGCGCGGCCTCCTTGCGCAGCTCCTTGACATTGTCCTCGGTGAAGCCGGGGAGCGTCTTGCCGTTGTACAGCTTGAGCTTCTGGAGCAGCGACAGATCCGCCTTCTTGGGCTCCTCGAGCCGGGTCAGCACGGCCCACATCGCGGCCATCTCCAGCGTGTGCGGGGCGATGTGCTTGCCCTTGATCTTGCGCGGGTTGTAGTCCTTCTCGTAGATTTTCTGCTCTTCGGTCAGGCGCGTGATGTACGGGATGTCGATCTTGACCGTCCGATCGCGCAGCGCCTCCATGAACTCGTTGTTCTGCAGCTTGCGGTACTCCGGCTCATTGGTGTGCCCGATGATCACTTCATCGATGTCGGTCTGAGCGAACTTCTTGGGCTTGATCTTGTGCTCCTGGGAGGCGCCGAGCAGATCGTAGAGGAACGCCACATCCAGCTTGAGCACCTCGATGAACTCGATGACGCCGCGGTTGGCGATGTTGAACTCGCCGTCGAAGTTGAAGGCGCGCGGGTCGGAGTCCGAGCCGAACTCCGCGATCTTGCGGTAGTTGATGTCGCCGGTCAGCTCGGTGCTGTCCTGGTTCTTCTCGTCCTTGGGCTGGAACGTGCCCACGCCGATGCGATCCTTCTCGGACAGGAGCAGGCGGTACACCTTCACGTGGGAGACGATCTTGGTCCAGTCTCCCCGGTAGCGCAGATTCAGCTCGCGGTAGTACTGCCTGCAGGCGGGGCAGAGATCCCCTTCGATCGTCACCCGCTTGGTGTCCGCCTTGCTCCGGTTGAGCACGTCGAGCACCTTGGGGCGCAGATCCTCGGGAACCAGGTGCAGCGGCTCCTCGTGCATCGGGCAGTGGATCTCGTCTTCGGCCTTCCCCGACGAACGCCTGCCCTGGTACTCGGCCCCCATCGACCAGGAGAAGCTGTACAGCGCTCCATCGGGAGTGCGCGAATAGCTCTCCATCCCTTTCTTGAGCAGGCGGACCAGGGTCGACTTGGAGCTTCCAACCGGTCCGTGCAGCAGCAGCACGCGCTTTTCCGTGCCGTAACGCTGCGCCGCCGCCTTGAAGGCGTTGACCAGCTTCATGATGGGAATGTCGAGGCCGAAGATGGCGTCGCGGCCATCGCCGTCGACATCATCGAAGAAGTTGTAGTGGAGGATCCGCTTCTTGTTGTCGTAGTACTCGTACCAGCCAGACGAGAGGATCATGTCGTAGACGCGCTGGAAGGCCGTGCGCGTGACCTCGGGGTGCTGCCGGACGACGTCGAGGTATTCCTCGAGAGTCCCCTCCCAGTGCTGATCCCGGAACGCCTTCAGGTCCTGCATCTGTCCGACGAGGGAGATGATCTCGGAGCCGGTGGACATGGCGCACCTCCAGGTCGGCCGGGCAGGGGTAAGCGCGAAGTTCCTGAAAAGGCTGAGCTTTGCCCGTCAGCGAGGCCGGTCGATCAGGAATATAGGGCAGGGTTCAGGAGGTTGTCAAAGTTACGATCATCGCGACAGTCCGGCGGCGGAGTCCCGCCGGCATCAGGCACGGCCCGCGTTGTCGCGGTGGATCATCCAGGCCGCCAGCGCGGCGACCGGAATGGCAAGCAAGGTGCCCAGCCCGAGTGCCGTGCCGAGGATCTGCAGGCTGGTGCCGAGGTTTCCCGTCCCGGCGATCTCCAGGCGCAGTCCTCCATCGAGCGCGCGCATGGCGACCGGGGCGATCGCTCCGGCGGTCTCCCGGACCGCCTGCACCTTCTGCCCGTCCGTGAGGAATCCGACAAGGCTCGTGAACGGGGAGGCCAGCGCCCGGATCCACGAGAAGCCCGCCTGGGTCATGGCGGCAGCGCAGGCGCAGATCACGACGCCCAGTGAGCTCCACCGGGCGGCCGTCATGATTGACGAATGAGGATCTCCAGCCTGCACGGCTGCCGCGCGCATCAGGCGCAGGCGCGCCATCACACCGGAGGCGACGTCCACCGGCGGTGGTGCAACGTCGAGCCGGTCGCACCGCTCCATCACGTGTGCGAGCCGGTCGGAGCCCCTGCGGCACCGTGCGCAGTCGGCCAGATGCCGCCGGGCTTCGAGCGTCTCGTACGGAGAGCTTTCCTGCTCGAGAAGGAAGGAGAGCAGCGGCCGTACCTGCGCGCAGTTCATCAGACGATGGCCCTCTTGAGCATTTCGCGGGCGCGGAAGATCCTGTTTTTCACCGTGCCCAGCGGCAGCCCTGTGATCCTGGCGATCTCGTCGTAGGGGCGCTCACCCTGATGACGGAGCAGCAGGACCTGGCGGTACTCGGACGGCAGCTTGCGCAGCGCATCCTCGAGATGGACGCGCGTCTCGCGGGCTTCGAGGAACTGCTCGGGAGACGGCTCCTGCCCGGCCACTTCCCTGACGGACGCAGGATCGTCGCCGAGCGGGGCGTCCAGGGACACCACGGTCCCGGCTCGCCGCCGGCGCAGCTGATCGATCGCCGCGTTGGAGGCGATACGGTACATCCACGTCGTGAACCGGAAGCGTGGATCGAACCGATCGAGGGAGCAGAAGACTTTCAGGAAGACCTCCTGCGTGAGGTCCATCGCCTCTTCGGTATCGTGCAGCATGCGCAGAATGAAATTGAATATCGCCGCCTGATGCCGGCGCACCAGCAGCTCGAAGTCGGCACCGCGTCCTGCGAGAATCTGGTTGACGATCTCTTCATCTGATCGGCGTTCAACGGACTCGCGAGCAATGGACTCGCGAGCAATGGACTGAGAATCATAGGACTTGCAGTCAATACGCGCGGAAGGATCGACGGCACGGGTCGCCCTCCGCCTGACAACCGCACTCATTTCGCCATCCCCCTGCCCGGAAACCAGGCCGCCGGTACAACCTGATTGGACACCAGCACTGCTCTAAACGGTAGCAGCGGGCATTAGGTTTCTGTTTTATCGCGACCTCCACCCCGAGCGCAAGAGGCGGCCGGTCCGGCCGGGCCTTTGATTCCCGAGGCGGATTCTCCTTATAATGCGGGCCTTATCGGGGGGCTAAACCCAATGAAGCACCAGGACCGCCTCGGCGATCGGCTGTTACGAATTCTTGATGAGCCGCTGGGGAAAGGAGAGACCGTTCTGGGCCGCCTCGATGACCTGGCCCGGGAGGGGGTGGGCTCTCCGCATAACGCCCTGCTCAAGCTCATGACCCACCAGAGCTGCGGCAACGAGACCGCGCGTCAGCTCTGGTCCGGCTTCGAGGTCCACCGCGCCACGCTGCACAGGCGGCTGGCGCGCGACGTGGGCGCCCGCGTCGCCCTGTTCGACTACCTGATCAACATCGAAAAACGGCTGGCCAACCCGATGCTGGTCGAGATGGCCGACTACGAGAGAACGGAGCGATCGGCGATCACCGATCACCTGACCGGGCTGTTCAACCGAGCTCATTTCGACGGCTGCCTGCGCCGCGAGGTCAACCGGTGCCGCCGCTACGGGCAGTCCGCTTCGCTGATCCTGATCGATCTGGATGACTTCAAGCGGGTCAACGACGAGTTCGGTCATCCTGCGGGCGATGCGGTGCTTCGTGACATGGGACGGCTGCTGATCCAGCGCGTGCGCGACATCGATATCGCCGCCCGGTACGGCGGGGAGGAATTTGCCATCATCCTGCCCGAAACGCGGCGCACCAGCGCCTTCGTCGTGGCCGAGCGCATCCGCACCGAGGTGGAGCGCTATTTCAAGCGTCGTGTCGTGGGCGGGCAGAGCCTCAATGTCACCTTGAGCGGCGGCATCTCGGGGTTCCCCGAGGACGCCGACACGCTCGAGGGGTTTGTCGAGAAGGCGGACCGGGCGCTTTACCGTGCCAAGCGGGCAGGCAAGAACGCCATCTCGATCTTCTTCCGTGAGAAGCGCCGGGCCAGCCGCATGGAGCTCGGGTCCCGTGCCATCCGCGTGCAGCTCAACGGACACAAGGGAAGCGAGCGGACACTGCGCGCGGTGAACATCTCCAGCAAGGGGATGCTGCTGGAGTCTTCGGAGCCGTTGCGGCTGGGCCAGAGCCTCGATCTGAGCCTTGCTTCGGGCGGCGGCGATCCGGTCAGCCTGATCTGCGAGGTGGTGCGCCTGGAGACGCGGGTGACCGCGAAGCGCAGGAAGGTGTATGACGCGGGCGTCCGTTTCCGGTTCGGCCGCCGTGCGACGCCCGGCGCGCTCTCCCGGTTGCTGCGCGCCAGCGCGGCGAGCTGATCCGGGGGCCCGCCTGCGGGATGCATCGATGAGGGCTCTCGGACTCGACACGTCAACGCTCACGGGAAGCGTGGGCGTGGCCGATCAGTCCGGGCTGCTGGTCCAGCTCAGCGTCGCGACGCGCGACACGCACTCCGTCAGGCTGCTGGCCGCGGTGAGCGCCGTGCTCGACGCGGCGGGGCTCGCGCCGGCAGATCTCGATTTGATCGGTGTAGCTTCGGGCCCGGGCTCATTCACAGGTCTGCGGATCGGCATGGCGACCGCCAAAGGGCTGGCGCTGGCGCTGGGCCGTCCGATCTTGGGCATCTCGACCCTCGAGGCGACGGCGCTCACGGTGCACAGAGTTTCGGGCGCCCCTCTCGTCTGCGTGGTCATGGAAGCAGGACGCGGCGAGGTGTACAGAGGGATCTACTCCTTCGCCGAGGGAGAGCATCGCGCCCTGGACGCCGAATCGGCGATGTCTCCCGTGCAGGCCGTGACGGGTCTTCCCGACGGCTGCCTTCTTGCGGGAGATGCCACGCCAAGATGCAAGTCCCTGATCCCTTCACCGGCCGGGCGCCTCACGCTCTGGATGGAGACGCTGCCGATCGCCGCGACGATCGCACGCCGGGCGCTGAACATCCTGGAAAGACACGAGGCGGACCGACGCGCGGGGCGCGGCCTGCCCGCCCTGCAGCCGAACTACCTCAGGCCGGCCGACGCCGAGCTGACCCCGGTCAGGGCACGGTGATCGGAAGCGAGATGCCTGACGAGGAGGAGCGCGGCGGGGGCCCGAACCGATGCGTCATCGAGCCGATGACCCGGGCCGACATCGAGGCGGTCATGGCGATCGAGCGCGCCTCTTTCAGAAACCCATGGCCGGTTCAGGCGTTTCTGGATGAGATCCGCACCGGCGCCTACAGCCGCTGCCTGGTCACCAGGGCAGGATCTCCCGCTGTCGCCGCGCTGGCGGGGTATATCTGCTACTGGATCCTTCAGGAGGAGCTTCTGGTCAACAACCTGGCAGTGGCTCCCAACTGGCGCCGTCTGGGAATCGCCCGGGCCATGCTGCGCCATGCGCTGGCGGAGTCCCGGCAGCTGGGCTGCGTGGCCGGATATCTCGAAGTCAGGCCCTCCAATCAGGCCGCGCAGGCGCTCTATGCCGCCGAGGGGTTCAAGCCTTCAGGCCGGCGGCGCGGCTATTACACCGACACGGGTGAGGACGCTCTCGTTCTCAAGGTTGATTTGAAGGAGGTTGCGGGGGTGTGACCCATTGCGATAAGATATCCGCATGTCGTGTCCCTGCATTTGTTTATCCCTTCCCGTGGACAGTTCAGCCCGACGACCTGGCGCCCCGCCGCGTCGTGCGCGCGAGCTTGGGGTGTTGGGTGGATGGCTGAGGGAGAATCGTCCGCATGCACATGTCACTGGATGCCCTCACGGAACGCCTTGTCAGGGAGAATGACGAGTTCCGGCGCCTCTTCGAGAAGCACAGGAATTTCGAAGCGCAGCTGGAAAAGCTGAATGCCCGGCTGGTCCTGAACGACGAGGAAAGATTCGAGGCGATCAATCTGAAAAAGCAGAAGCTCGCCCTCAAGGACCGGATGGCGGCGATCGCGCGGGAGTTGGTGCCTCGCGCCCGCCACAGCATCTAGCCTGCTTCGCCAGACCAGCAGCAACCTCGGGAGTCGGAGTGGTCAAAGAGGTCTGGCCCTGGCTGTCCGGGGGCCTTCTCATCACGCTCGTCGCCGCTCTGGCCGCGCCCGCCTGGGTGGCCGCCGGGTGCGCGATCCTCACCTTGTTCCTCGCCTCATTTTTCCGCGACCCCCGCAGACGCATACCTGAAGATCCCGATCTCATCGTCTCGCCCGCCGACGGCAAGGTGGTCCGCATCGCGCAGGATCCTCCCGGCTATCCGCCCGGCAGCCGCTGCATCTCCGTCTTTCTGTCGGTCTTTAATGTGCACGTGAACCGGGCTCCCGCAGACGGACGGGTGGAGAGCATCCGTTACACGGCGGGCGCGTTCCTGCCGGCTTTTGCCGAAAAGGCCAGTGACGCCAACGAGCAGAATCTGATCCGGATCCAGACGCGGCGTGGCGAGATCGCCGTCAAGCAGATCGCGGGGTTGATTGCCCGGCGGATACGGTGCTGGACCTCGACGGGGTCGACCGTCGCGCGCGGCCAGAAGATCGGCTTCATCACCTTCGGTTCCCGCGTCGACCTCTATCTGCCTCCCGGGGCGCGCCTGCTGGTGGCGGTCGGTGATCGGGTGCGCGGAGGGACCAGCGCCGTCGCGTCCATGCCTCATGTGATGGAGCCGGGATGATGCAGCCCCTCGACGGCATGCTGCACACGCCCGCGGCACGGAGGCGCCGGGGACGCCGGCGCCTGCGGCGGGGGATGTACCTGATACCCAGCCTGCTCACCGTCGGCAACATCTTCTGCGGCTATGTGTCCATCGTTCAGGCGGCCACCGGTGAGCTGGAGCGCGCAGCGATCCTGATCCTGGTCGCCTCGCTGCTCGACGCTCTGGATGGCCGGGTGGCCCGGATGACCGGCACCAGCAGCGAGTTCGGTGTGCAGCTCGACTCGATCGCCGATGTCGTCTCGTTCGGCGTGGCCCCGGCGGTGCTCGCCTTCTGCTGGTCGCTCTCGTCGTTTGGACGCGTGGGCTGGACCGTCTCGTTCCTGTACGTGATGTGCGGCGCGCTCCGGCTGGCGCGGTTCAATATCCAGACCGCCCACCTGGACCGGCGCTGGTTCGTGGGGATGCCGATTCCCGCGGCGGCGTGCGTCATCGCGGCGACAATCTTCGCGCATCCCGCGCCGCCCGATCCCGAGCAGGATCCGCTCATCGGCGGCATGCTTCTCCTGCTGCTGCTTCTCGTGTCGCTGCTCATGGTCAGCCGGCTCCGGTACCGGACGTTCAAGGACTTCGACCTGCGCAGCCGCCGCTCGTACAAGTACCTGCTGATCCCGGCGGCGCTGCTCGCCGCCGTGGCGCTGGCCCCACAGGTCATGCTCATGCTGGCGTGCTTCGCCTACCTGCTTTCGGGGCTTCTGCCCAGGACGGTCCGGTCGCGCGCCGAGGCGCCGATGATGGCCGATGTCAGCGTGGCCGGCGCCGGCGTCCGCGCGAAGCTGGGAGACCACGATGCCCGTTGAGGAGCGGACCCTCGTGGGCAGCCGGCTGGCGTTTTTCAACGGGACGTCGCTGATCGCGCGGGAGATCCGATCGCTGCTGGAGGCCCGATCGCACCTGGTGGCGGATGTGCGTCTATTCGACGAGAGCGAGGCCGGCACCGTCTCCGAGTTCGCCGGCGAGGCGCTCGTGGTCACGGCGCCGGACGAGGAGAGCATCCTGGATCTCGACGTGGGCTTCATGTGCGGCACCGCGGCGCAGACCACACGGTACCTGGACTGGGCGGAGCGCCGGCGCTTCACCGCGATCGACCTTTCGGGCGCCGCGTCGGTCCGGTCCGGAGTCCCGGTGATCCACACCGAGGTCAACCCCGGTGATCTGTCTGGCTCGGCGTCGCCGCCCCCCATCGTGGCAGCGCCGCACGCGGTGGCGCACAACCTGGCCGCGCTGCTCGCCGCCGCGGGGGAGCTCGCCGGCATCCGCTCGGTGCAGGTCACCGCTTTGCTGCCCGCATCGGAGGCGGGAGAGCCGGGAATCGACGAGCTGTACCGGCAGACACTCGGCCTGCTCAATTTTGCTGAAGTGCCGCACGAGACGTTCGGGCGCCAGCTGGCCTTCAACGTGCTGGACGGTGGCGGGGATCGTGGGCGCCTCACGGAGCGGCTGATGCGCGAGACATCACAGATCACCGGGATTCCGCAGGAGGCGATGCGGCTCCTGCCGGCCTGCGTGCCGCTGTTCCACGGTCATGTGATCAGCGCGGCCGTGGGGTTCGACGGCCCGGTAGAAGTGCAGGCGCTCAAGGGAGCCATCGGAGCGCGGCGCGGCCTCAAGCTGATCGACGACCCCTCGATATTCTCGCCCGTCGAGCTTTCGGGAGATGAGGGAATTGCGGTCATGGTGCCCGGCTCGCAGCCGCCCCGCTCCACTTGTCTGGCGCTCTGGAGCGTGTGCGACAACCTCAAAGATGGTGCGGCGCTTAACGCGACGCGCATCGCCGAGCGGGTGCTCGATCTGCGCAAGGGAAGGGCATGAGCCGCCCAGGCGCGTCAGGTGCAGCATGTGCTTTGTCGAGCGCCGGGCTTGCCATCCTGCTCGCAACCGGCCCGCCTCCGGAAGCCCAGCAGCTGGTCCGATCCGAAGACGCGATCGTGGCTCTTTTCTCCCTACAGACACAGATCGATGTGGATACCCGCGTGCTCCAGCGGATGGAGCTGCGGCAGGAGGAGAACCGCCGCTCCCGCGATGAAGCCCAGGAGCGTGTCCAGCGCGCCTACGCCGATCTGGACCGGGTGTTCGCACAATACCGCCAGGCGCTGCGAGCCCGTGACGTCCGCGAGGAGGACGAAGATCAGCCTCCGGAGAGGGACACTCCTTCCATCGATGCGCTCGAGACGCAGCTCGAGGCGCGCGAGCAGGAGGTCATCGCCGCGGAGCGGGTCGAAACGGCCGTGCGCGACGATGGACGGCGGCTGCGCGAGGACATCCGCACGCTGCACGAGAGGATCCGGCTCCAGACCCAGAAGATCGAATCCCTGCAGGCCAGCATCCCCACCCAGCGCGATTCGGTCACTGGACTGTGGGAGATCACGATGCTCCCCGGCGGCGAGAAGGGAGTCTTCGCGCTGTTCCAGTCCGGCACGATCGTGACGGGGCAGTACGTGCTGGACGGGCCGTTTCAGGGGAGCCTCGAGGGCACGCTGATCGACCGGCGCGTGCTGCTGCACCGCATCGACTCCCGGCTGGGGCGCTCGATGGATCTCACCGGGTTCCTCTCTCCGGACGGACTGAGCGTGCGCGGGACGTGGGAGAACTACGATCTGGCCAACGGGCAGGCGCGCACGGGCTCGTGGGCCGCACGGCGCCGCCAGCCCCGGTCCGGCGACGAGGCCGAGGGATCGTCAGGGCGCGAGGGCGGCCCCTGAGCGCCTCACCGACGGGTCCCGTGAGCTTTACGCCGGTCCAGCCTCCTGCGCTCGCGCAGGTCCATCGGGCCCCGCATGTCCCATGGGGACGCTACGAGCTGCTGCTGGCGCTGCGCTACCTGACGACGCGCCGCAAGCAGGCCTTCGTCACCATCATCACGACCATCTCCGTGCTGGGCGTCGCCGTCGGCGTCGCAGCCCTGATCATCGGGCTGTCGCTGGCGACGGGCATCCATCAGGAAATCCAGGCGCGCATTCTCGGCGCCAACGCGCATGTCACGATCTTCGCCGAGCCCGGAGCGGACGGGATCCGGGACTACCACGCGGTACAGGATCGGCTGGCATCGATCCCGGGCGTGGCGGCCACGGCGCCGGTGGTGTTCGAGCGGGGCCTGATCACGTCCGAGAGCAACAGCTCCGGCGCTCCGGTCTTCCTCAAGGGGATCGACCCCGGCCAGGAGCGGCGCGTCACCGACGTGGCTGGCCGGTTCACGAGGGGAAGCCTCGATGATCTGGCGGCGGAGCCGCAGGCAGCGGTGCAGCCGATCGCCCTGGGCAAAGATCTGGCGCGCTCCCTTGGAGTCGAGCCCGGAGATCTGGTGCGGCTCCTGGTGCCGCGCGCCCGGCTGAGCCCCTGGGACCTGCGCCCCCGGAGCAAGGTGTTCGCCGTCGCCGGCGTGGTGGACTCCGGCTTCTATGACTACGACGCCACGTGGGCATGGACCACGCTGGCCGGCGCGCGCAACCTGCTGGGAATGGGAGACGAGGCCAGCGTCATCGAGGTGCGCGCGGCCGACGTGGCGCAAGTGCCCCGTTTGCGCGAGCTGGTCCGGGAGGAGCTGGGTGCGGAGCTGCCTGTCACGGACATGATGGAGATGAACCGGAGCTTCTTTGCGGCGCTGCGCACCGAGAAGCTGCTGACCTTTCTTGTCATCGGGCTCGTGGTGATCGTCGCGGCGCTCAACATCGTCTCGACGCTGATCCTGATGGTGATGGAAAAGGTGCGCGACATCGGGACCCTGGTCTCCATGGGAGCGACGGCCCGCGGCATCATGATGGTCTTCATGGCGCAGGGAGTCATGATCGGGCTGGTCGGCACCGCCCTGGGGTGCACCCTGGGGCTCGCCCTCGCCTGGGCCCTCGACGCCTGGAAGCTCATCCCGCTTCCGGCCGATGTCTACTTCATCCCGTACGTCCCCTTCCGGGTGCGGGCCCTCGATGTGACGTTGATCGCCGGCACGGCGCTGGCCGTCTCCTTCCTGGCCACGCTCTATCCCGCGTGGAAGGCTTCCCGCCTCGACCCGGTGGAGGCGCTGCGTTATGAGTGAGATCGGCGGGGGCGGGCCGCTGCTGGCGGCGCGGGGACTGAGCCGGTCGTTCGTGAGCGGATCGCGCACCATCCAGGTGCTCGGGAGCCTGGATCTCGAGGTGGGCCGCGGCGAGATGGTGGCGATCTGCGGCCAGTCGGGCGTCGGCAAGAGCACATTGCTGCACATCCTGGGGGCGCTTGACCGCGCCGATGCTGGCTCATACGTTTTTTCGGGCCGGGACGTGATGGCGGCCGACGCTGTGGCGCGCGCGCGCTTCCGCATGAAGGAAGTCGGATTCGTGTTCCAGTTCCACAATCTGCTGCCGGAGTTCACGGCGCTGGAAAACGTGATGCTGGCGGGACTGATCGGGAGGGCCGGGGTGTCCGGGACGGCGTCGCGCGCCTCTGCGCTGCTTGCCGATCTCGGCGTCGCCCAGCGGGCCGATCACCTGCCGTCGCGGCTCTCCGGCGGAGAGCAGCAGCGCGTCGCGATCGCCCGCGCTCTGATGACGGCGGGCTCGCTGCTGCTGGCGGACGAGCCGACCGGCAATCTCGACCCCGATACCGCCGGAAGGGTGTTCGACCTGATGCGCCGCATCCAGAGGGAGCGGGGACTCGCCGTGGTCATGGCAACGCACAACGCCCATCTCGCGGCACAGTGCGACAGGGTGCTGCTCCTGCGCGAGGGCGCCTTGTGCGTTCTGCGCGGCGCCGGTGAGGAAATGGCTCCTGTCCACCCGACAGGCTAGAATGTGGGCGCCGCGACGCGGTCGGAGGCGCGGCCGAGAGGAAAAAGCACGATGACGTCTCACCGTGGTGAGGAGCCGGACTGATGTTCGAGAAGTTCACCGAGAAAGCGAAGCGCGTACTGTTTCTTGCCCGGTACGAGGCCAGCCAGCTCGGCAGCCGCGTCATTGGAACGGAGCATCTGCTGCTCGGTCTGCTCAAGGAGGGCGAGGAGATCACCCGCGAGCTGTTCTCGCGCTCGAACATCGCGGTGGACATGCTGCGCGCCGAGCTCGAGGAGATCGGTCCGTCGCGCGAAAAGATCTCCACCTCCGTGGAGATCCCCTTCTCCGAGGAATCGAAGAAAGCGCTCACCTTCGCCGAGGAGGAAGCCAACCGTCTCCTGCATTCCTACGTCGGCACCGAGCACATCCTGCTCGGCCTGCTGCGCGTCGAGCACTCCGCGGCGGCGCGGATCCTCCAGGAGAAGGGGATGGAGCTGTACGCCGTGCGCGAGGACACGATCGCCATCCTCAAGAAGCGCGGCGTCCCCAAGAAGAAGCGCGAGACGCCGTTTCTCAACGAGTTCTCGCAGGACCTCTCCGCCATGGCCGAGTCGGGCATCTTCGATCCGCTCGTGGGCCGCGAGGCCGAGCTCGAGCGGGTCGTGCAGATTCTCTCGCGGCGGCGCAAGAACAACCCGGTCCTGCTGGGGGAGCCGGGAGTCGGCAAGACCGCCATCGTGGAAGGGCTCGCGCAGCGGATCGTGGAAGGGGAGGTCCCCCCGACGCTCGTGGACAAGCGGATCCTGGCCCTGGATCTGTCGCTCATCGTGGCCGGCACGAAGTATCGCGGCCAGTTCGAGGAGCGGCTCAAGGGGATCATCGGCGAGCTGACCGGCTCCGAGGACATCATCATCTTCATCGATGAGATCCACTCCCTCATCGGGGCCGGCTCCGCGGAAGGCTCGCTCGACGCCGCCAACATCCTCAAGCCCGCGCTGTCGCGCGGGGAGGTCCAGTGCATCGGCGCCACCACGCCGCGCGACTACCACAAGTACATTGAGAAGGACCGCGCCCTGGTGCGGCGCTTCCAGGCGATCAAGATCATTCCGCCCACCGAGGAGGAGACGATCGCGATCCTGCGGGGCGTCAAGGAGCGCTACGAGCGCTTCCACCAGGTGCGCTACTCCGACGAGGCGCTGACCTCCTCGGTCTACCTTTCCAGCAGGTACATCACGGACCGGTTCCTCCCAGACAAGGCCATCGACGTCATCGACGAGGCCGGCGCGCGTGTCAAACTCAAGAAGCGCACGTCCTACCAGGAGGTCCGCCAGGTCGAGGGCCGCCTCAAGGAGGCCACGCGCAGCATGAAGCGCGCCCTGGCGCGCAAGGACTTCGAGCGCGCCGTCCGCCACCATGACGAGGAGATGACCCTGCGGCGCCAGTTCGAGGATCTCCGGCGCAAGTGCGAAGACGAGGGCCAGATCATCCTGGAGGTCTCCAAGCCCGACATCGAGGACGTGATCTCCCGCTGGACCGGCATCCCGCTGGCCAACGTGGAGAAGGAAGAGATGGAGAAGCTGATCAAGATGGAGGAGTTCCTCCACGAGCGGATCGTGGGCCAGCACAGCGCGATCTCCGCGCTGTCGCGCGCCATCCGCCGCTCCCGCGCGGGGCTCAAGAGCCCCATGAGGCCCGTCGGCTCGTTCATCTTCCTGGGGCCCACGGGCGTGGGCAAGACGGAGGTGGCGCGCACGCTCGCGGCGTTCCTCTTCGGCAACGAGACCGCCCTGGTCCGGTTCGACATGTCGGAGTACATGGAAAAGCACGCGATCGCCAAGATGATCGGATCTCCCCCCGGGTACGTCGGCCACGAGGAAGGCGGTCAGCTCACCGAGAAGATCAAGCGCAAGCCCTACAGCGTCATCCTGCTGGACGAGATCGAGAAGGCGCACCCCGACATCCTGAACATCCTGCTGCAGGTGTTCGAGGACGGGCAGCTGACGGACGCCTACGGCGATGTTGTCGATTTCAAGAACTCCCTCGTGATCATGACATCCAACATCGGCTCATCCTCGCTCGACGCGGACAAGAAGCCGGGGTTCCTGACCAGGGGCGGCGACGCCGAGGCGCGACGCAACAAGGACACCGTGATGCAGGACGTCAAGCGGACGCTGTCGCCGGAGTTTCTCAACCGGATCGACGAGATCATCGTGTTCGACGCGCTCGAGGAGAAGGACCTCTCCCAGATCTGCGGTCTGATGATCGGCAGGCTCAACGAGACGCTCAAGCAGCGCAACATCGAATTGATGCTGACGCCCGAAGCGTCCGCGTGGCTTCTGAAGGCGACATCCCAGGAGCGTTCCTATGGGGCGCGACCGCTCAGGCGGGCCATCCAGCGCTACATCGAAGATGCCCTCTCCGAAGAGCTGCTCCAGGGCCGGTTCACGGCCAGCGGGACCGTGGAAGTGTTCACCGAAGGGGATCGCCTCGCATTCCGCGAAGCTCCGACATTCAACCTGGCCACTTGATCACCGGCCCACCCGGCACACTCCTGCATCCCGGCGCACGGACAGAAGTGAATTGATGCACCCAGAGTCGCTGCCTCCTCGCGTGTCGCGGGCCTCCGCGCTGCGTTGTGCCATCCACCTCATGATCGCAGTGCTGGCCGGCATGGATCCGGCAGCGGCCTCGGGACCTGATGCCTCTCTCAAGGTTGTGCGCATCGCCGTGGAGGGGAACCAGAGGATCTCGGACGAGGCGGTCCTGCATCTCATGACCATCAAGGTGGGAGACCCCTATGACGAGGCGCTCCTGAAGGAGGAGTTCAAGCGTATCTGGGCGCGCGGACTGTTCGACGACCTCTCGATCGAATCGCGCGACGTGGAGGGGGGCAAGGCGGTCATCGTCCACATCGCCGAGAAGTCGGTCGTCAACTCGCTGGCCTACGACGAGAGCAAGGTGATCGGGGAGACGCAGATAGAGGACGCCCTGAAGAACCGCAACTGCCAGATCGCGGTGGGCGAGCCCGTGGACTACACGGTGCTCAAGAAAGCAGAAGAGGCCATCAAATCCCTCCTTAATCAGAAGGGGTACCTGGACGCGGAAGTCTTCGCGCGCACCAAGGAGACCGGCAACGGCAACCTGGAAGTGCGCTTCGAGATCACCGAAGGCTCCAAGACGCGGATCCGGAGCATCACATTCGTGGGCAACAGGGTGTACTCGTCCCGCCGGCTCAAGAAGGTGCTCAAGAACACCAAAGAGAAGGGGATGTTCACCTTCATCAAGCAGAAGGACATCTACCACCCGCTGAAGTGGGACACCGATCTGCGCGACGTGGAGGCGATCTACAACAACAACGGCTTCATCGACGTGGAGCTGCCTCCGGCCACGGTGAAGGTCGTCGAGGAGAAGGCCTCTCCGAAGGAAGGCAAGTCGCGCAAGTGGGTGGCGATCGAGCAGAAAGTCGAGGAGGGCAAGCAGTACCGCGTCGGCGACATGAAGGTGTCGGGCAACACGGTCTTCGGCAACGACGAGCTGCTCGCATCGGTGCCGTTGCGGCGGGGCCTGACCTACAGCGAGGCGGCCGTGAAGCTCGGTCTCTCGCAGGTGGATCTGCGGTACGGGGCGAAGGGGTATTTCTATGTCTCCTCGAACCGCCTGCTGGATCGCCATCCCGAAGAAGGCACGGTGGACATCACCATCAAGATCAATGAAGACAAGCAGTATCACGTGGATGAGATCGAGTTCTCCGGGAACATGACCACGCGTGACTACGTGCTGCGGCGCGAGATCCCTCTGGCCGAGGGGGATCTGTTCGATCTGCAGCGGTTCCGCCTCGGATTGCGGCGCATCGCGCAGCTGGGGTACTTCCAGATGGACGGCGAGCCGATCATCACCCCCATGGAGGGGAAGGACCGGCTCAAGGTGACGGTGACCGGAACCGAGCCGCGCCGCAGTGAGCTTCAGGTGGGCGGCGGCTATTCGGGGCTGGACGGGGGATTCCTCGCCGTCAACTACGCCACACGGAACTTCCTGGGACGCGGCGATCTGGTGACCATCAACGGCCAGATCGGCTCGATCGCCACCCGCTACGTGCTCAGCTTCACCGAGCCGTACCTGTTCGGCAAGCCGATCACGGCCGGAGCGTCGCTGTTCCAGCGGACCACCGACTACTCGGGCTTCACCACCGCGGACGAGGGGTTCAGCCTGACGCTCGGACGCCGGCTGCGCTCTTTCCACAATGTGAGTGTGACACTGCTGAACCAGACAACCGATTTCGATCCACAGGACGGCCTCTCCAGCCTGACCTCCACGCGCAGCATCCGCCCCTTCTACAGCTACGACACGCGCAACAACGTCTACCGTCCCTCGCGCGGCAACCGCTTCGTCGTCTCGTCGGAGTACGCGGGGGGTGCCCTGGGAGGAGACAACTCGTTCATCCAGTCCCAGGTCGAGTACGAGCACTTTCTTCCGGTCCGCCGCAACACATTCCTCGCCTTCCACGCCGAGCTGGGCTACGTCCGGGCCATCCAGGGCGACGAGCTGCCCACCTTCGAGAGGTTCTTCCTCGGGGGGGAGCGCAGCCTGAGGAACTTCGGAACGCGCACGGTCGGCCCTTCGGGGTTCATCTGCAACTTCGACGAGAGCGGCCAGGCCGTCCAGCGTCTTCTCGACTGTCCTGCACCGCCCCGCGGCGGCAACCAGGGGCGGACCCCGCTGGGGTTCGCGAGCGACATCGTGGGAGGCGACAGGAAGGTGCTGCTCAACATGGAATATGTCGTGCCGCTTTCAGAGCCGGTCGATTTCGTGATCTACGCCGACGTGGGCAACGCCTTCGCCGAGTGGGAGCCTTACAGCTTCAGCGATATGCGCGGCGATATGGGCCTCGAGCTGCGCTTCTTCCTGCCGGTGTTCGGCGCCCCACTGCGCCTGATCTACGGCCAGACCTACAACACAAGAGGGACGGAGGATGTGAAGTCGTTCCTCTTCTCCATCGGCACCACTTTCTAACCCCCCCCGGAGTCATCGCAGTCTCCTCCCTGAGGCCGGCGAGCGGCGCCTCACCGGCCTCACAAGATCACGCGGCGGTGGCTCCGACGAGCCCCCTGAGGGGAAAGGGGGAGTGCAGTCCCCGGGCCTTCGAGGCCCTCGGACTGCCCTCAAGCGCTTCTTGACGCCGCCTGCTGTGGGGTGGGATTTCGACTAGAATACCGCCGCCCTCCGGTGTAACCGGTCCGGCACATTCTGCATTGAAGACAAAGGAGAACTTTGCGTGAAGAGAAGTCTGAATACTCCGCTGGCCTGCATGTGCGCGATCGTTCTCATGGCCAGCCCCGTGGCGGCCCGGCGTGCCGAGGCGCAGACGAGCCCGGCGGCGGCCCTCAGGATCGGCGTGGTGAGCCAGGATAAAGTCCTCAACGAAAGCGAGGAAGGCAAGCGTCTCAAGATCGAGCTGGAGAAGCTGCGCGGCGTGAAGGCATCCGCCATCGACGCCAAGGAGAAGGAGATCAAGGGGCTGCAGGATCAGGTCCTCAACGCGCAGTTCTCGCTTTCCGATGAGAAGCGGGAAGAGATCGCCCGGCAGCTCAAGCGCAAGCGGGTCGAGTACGACCGGCTCAACGACGACGCCACGGCCGAATTCCAGGAAGCGGCCAACCGGGCTCAGGGAAAGCTGGTGGCGATGTTTCGCGACCTGATCATCAAGTACGGCGCCGAGAAGGGATACACGGTGATCCTCGAGAAGGGCACCATCTACTTCGGATCGCAGGCGGTGGACATCACCGAGGACATCCTCACGAGGTTCAACCAGACGACGCCGGTGGGCGCAGCCGGAACGGCCCGGCCGTGACGTGAAAGCGGGCCTTACGCCGTCTCCGGGGAGCGCCAGTACGGGGAGCGCCAGTACGGGGAGCGCCAGTACGGGGAGCGCCAGTACGGGGAGCGCCAGTACGGGGAGCGCCAGTACGGGGAGCGCCAGTACGGGGAG
>Ga0187894_10000401_pt1 | contig 58237 bp, 67 predicted proteins | sample GBC1701081metaG_FD_136650 | JGI IMG/M metagenome (GOLD analysis project Ga0187894, IMG submission 136650) | White microbial mat communities from a lava cave in the Kipuka Kanohina Cave System on the Island of Hawaii, USA - GBC170108-1 metaG ...
GATATCTGTTCCCAATAAAGCAGGTATTTTGGGTGTAGTGGTATTTGGAAGTCAAGTGAGATCTCTAGCGCTTCTTCAAGGCTGGGTGTTCTATCTACAAATTCCCTAAGCTCCGGATATGTTGGTATTTTCTGCAAAATTTCCTCGGTCCAAAACTCCTCCACATATCCAGACGGAATTAGTTGTGCGTTGTTTTCCAAAAAATCACCAAACGCAATGAGAATGTCGCCTAGGTATAGGATTTTTTCGATTTCGTTTTTGATTTTAATTCCATGTTCGACGTTTTGAATTTTGACTACGTTGCCGTTTTTGAGCCGGACTGTGGGGGTCTCAATCGAGTCAACAAAAGCTATTGTCGCGCCTTTACCTGGCACGTCAAGTTTGATTTGAGTCCCGACAGCAATCGTGTGGTGTAGTATTTCGGCCACGACGGGGTGGATGCCAACCGCAGCAAAGCCAGTATTGCATGATCTGCCATACCGCAGCCTGAATCCCCCAATTCTGTTCGGTGTTGATAGGACAGATCTCCCGGCAATCACTTCTCTTAACCTCCTTGCGGCCGAGTCTTCCTCGTCACCTTTTTGGACTGCGCCTTTTAACTCGTTTAGCCAGTCCCAGCCGTCTAGCCCATACAGCTCAATTCTCTTGAGTAGTTTTTTCGCACGACCAATTAGGCCGTCATTTAGTACGCGCAAGGCGCCCCCACGAACCCGGTCGGTCTTGATTCTTACCATGTTTTTGTGGTTTACTACTTCGTTTGGGTCTGTATCTACACCATCAAGTTCTACTGGGAGATTCATTATCACAGTGACAATGTCCTCATCTGGGACGTGATATTGGAAGCTGCCTACATCCCTTTCATAGACTCTCAATTCCTCAACAAACCTTCCAGTTTCATCGTCAAACGAGTTTGCTTGGTATTTCCCCAGTCCGGCTACCTTCCTTACATGATCTGCTATCAACATCGTTACGGCAGACTCTGTCCCCCCAGCAGAGCGCATCGGCCCTGCAATTGAAACCGAGAGATACTCTGAGCCGTCCCTGTTTTTCTTTATGGTCACACTTGAGATCCCCTGAAGTGGTGCGATGGTTACTCCTTCAGTGACTATAGCAAGTCCTACGCGCACTGCGTTGTCAAGCCTTTCCTCAAGTGGTGTTTCTGGTGGGTGGTATTTGCCCTCCGCTATGCTTTTTGATAGGTCAAGTGCGGCTAGCTCCTTACCGCGTGTTTTGAGCAGCTCACGCAATGGCTCTGCTATGTCGATGTCATGCATCTTTGCTACACGATCAGCAAGATCAAATGCGATTTTCGGTTCAACTATACCAGAAGAGTCGACCAGGGTAGATTTCGCCTCCGCTGCCCTTTCAAAAGTCTGGTATGCTTTTTCTGAGAGTTCAGAGTAGTAATCAAGATAATAATCCGGCATTGGGACTCCCTTAATGCGGGAGACTGCGGCATTTTCTGACATGTTAGTTCCTTAGGTTCTTGATGCTATTTGCTATTTCGGCTAGTTTTTTGAGGCTGTCCTTGTCCTTTTCAAGCATCGTTCCTATAACTAGGGCGTCTGCGCCTGCCTTTACCAATTCTCGTGCGGTATTAGCGTCACGAATTCCGCCTCCCACAATGAGAAATCCCCTGAAAAGCTTTCTAACAGTACTTACCATCTTTGGGCGCACGCTTTCCTTTGCGCCAGATCCTGCTTCCAAGTAGACATACCTCATTCCTAGAAATTGCGCCGCCAGTGAGTACGCTGCAGCGATGCCTGCCTTGTCAAATGGAATTGCTCTAGCAGAGCCCACAAACCATGCGGTTGTTCCCTCTCCAATTATGATGTATGCTGTAGGAAGAGGTTCTAGTCCGAATTTTAGGACGCTTGGAGCGCCCAATGCCTGCGCTTGAGTGATATAGTATGGGTTTTCTGAATTCATTAACGAGCTAAACAAAATAGCGTCTGCGTGAGGAACCACACCAGTTACATTACCTGGGAATAAAATTATTGGAATCTTTACAGATTTCTTTACAGTTTTTACAACTTCAGCCATCTCTAACTGATCAATTGCAGACGAGCCTCCAATTAGTATTGCAGACGCCCCAATCCTTTCTACATTTTTGGCGAGCTTGATGGATTCCTTAATCTTTGAGACCTCAGAATCAATTAGGACAAAGAGTAGCGCGTGTTTCTTCCTGCGTTGTGAGTGCAAGTATTGTTCGATTTTGGCCATGTTTGACGTTTATACTGATTACTTTAAAGTTTAATTGGTATGTGGTATACAAATCTGTATAGCTATGGTAGGGCCTGAAGAAACTAATTTTAGTAATATAATTAAGGAAATTATCAAAAAATCCTTGTTTACTGAGCGACAGATTCAAATAATTCTAAAACGAAAAAACCTCTCTGAGATCGATTTTGATATCTCAAAAGGGGCTTATTTCAGGCAGGTAAGCCAATCAAGGGAGAAGTTAATGGGGTTGTATTATTCGATTGTTTTGCTTCGGGGTTTAGGGATCCTACTCCCTGATGATATTGATGTGATATCTAGGCTCGCAGAACAGGTTTCTGTGATAAAAGATAGTGATGTTTTTCTAGAAAGAGAAGAACGGGTGATAAATATTATTGATAAATTGGTCCGACAGTCGTGTGGTATGTGATACATCACGTATTTTGTCGAGTTGTTTTGTAACGTTGTGATTATGAATGATATTGTCAATAATGTAGAATGTAAAATTATGTTGGCCTATCACAATAAATCACATCACCAAGCCAATGAATATGTTGTTAGTAGAGATTCCCGAGCCACAGGTCATAATAGGTGTGACTGCAGCTTTCCTTATTGGCATCTTTGGCATGATAATTTATAGTAAAATTAAGACACTTACACAGCAGAAAGGCGCAGATCCTGCCTACCTGTCACGCATAGAATATTATGAAAGACAGCTAATCGATATGAAAATACGCCTAGACGCACTAGATTTGGAAGAAACCGAGCCTCCAAGCCAGGTATTGGAGAAAAAGGTGGAGGTCACGCCAAGAAAGGAGATGGTCGGGGTAATAAAAGAGCCTGAAAGGTTTGCTCCTAAACCAAGAATGCCGAATATGGACTTTAATGGTGTTGCAGAACATGTCCTCGGGTTAATCACGACAAAGGAAATGACGTCACGTGACATCCAAATCACAATAGGAAGGAGTAGGGAGCACACCTCCAGGCTCATGAAGCGCCTCTTTGAAGAAGGTCTCGTTGAAAGAAACACCAAGCTAAAACCTTTCACTTATAGGATCACTGAAAAGGGTAAGGGCAAGATTGGTAATTTGGAACATGTGGTTACGGCCTAAGTCGAGATCCAATCCTAATTTTTTAGTTTTGACGAGTAATTTTCCCCCATTTTCTTATAAATTCTAATTTCAAGAAACATTAAATATCTAGGATTATTAATTTAATATATGCTATCAAATAATGAAGATCTAGTCAAGATCACAGCTGTAGGAACCATATCCATACCTAAGCAATTCCGGCAATACTTGGGAATACAAAAGGGTGATTATGTCAAAGTCAGTTTGCAGGGTGAGTCCTTGGTGTTGAAAAGGGTCACAATCTCCTAATCGGTTCTTTGTGGGATCTTTGCTATTTGATAAACCCACTCCCTACCGTTCCGTAGCCGGTTTATCCTGCCTTTTGTGCTAAAACGCGCTAGGTAGGTCGAAACCACGCTTAGTTTTATGGGCTCGTTATGTTCGTCCTCATACTTTTCCAGTATTTCATTTGAGGTAAAGCCCCCCATTGGGAAGTACTTGTCTATAATATGCCATATTTTTGCCCCTACCGAGTCTAGTTGTGGGGCATCTTCCTGATCCTCTATGTTCATCAGGTTCATCAGTTCAAATATCTTAATGACTTTATCCCTAGTGATGTTTCCCTCAATGTTAAAGTTATACTTGGCACCATCCGAATCCTCCAAGTCTATTCGAATCCTTTTCTTAGCCATTGTGATCGATCGTGATAACAGGTTAACAATTGAACAGATCCGGTGATAATTGTTAACTAACCGTGTTGTGAACATTGACTGCCTAGCCCACGCCCAGCCCGTTTTCTCATATTAACATCCTAATCCCCACTCTGAGCCCCCATTTCCTCCCCTTCATGCCTGGAGTGGAAATAAAGGGGTCTATTCTCACCTATTAACATTGTTAATGGCGTCCTTAACGCCCAGATTGGAAATCAAGGGGTCAAATTTTGCTTTTTTCGGTTTTTTCTTAACATTGTATTAACCGGTTGTGAATTACCCAGACACCTTTATTTCCAATCTTCTTCTTTCTAAAAAAATTTTTTTAGAAAAACAAAACAAACAAGGAACTAACAATGATTACTTGGTAATTGTTAGATTTGAGAAGAAATCTTGGTGTCTGAGCAAATCTGATCGGTGTCAACAGAAACGATCCTAGATGTGAAAATTTATCAGAGGATCTCTTGAAGAGTTAAACAAAGATCTTGAATGATCTTAAAATGAGCACAACTATGAGCGATCCGATTGACAGGTTACTTGATGCAGCGGAGAACGGCAAATCCGTAATCAAAAACAGGGAAATTCTTCACTTCACCTACATACCAGAGATCATACACCATAGAGACGAGGAACAAGAAAAAGTCACACAATCATTACTACCGATCTTAAGGCAATCAAGACCATCAAACCTGCTTGTATATGGCAAGCCTGGAACAGGGAAAACCTTGGTAGTGAGAAAGGTTTTATCCAAAATTCAAACCAGGGTAGAAAAGACCACATTCCCAATAAAACTAACTTATGTAAATTCCAAGAACGAGACAACGCTTTACGGGTTACTAATAAGCTTCGGGAGACAGTTGGTTCAAGATCCTACTGAGAAAGAACTATTCCCAACTACAGGACTTGCGATAAGTGAGATTTTCAAACGAATTCTTAAAACCATTAGCGATAACAAACTTAACACAATTTTTGTAATAGATGAGATAGATTTTTTGGCCCATTTGGTATCAAAGACGGGCAACGATATCCTCTACCAACTAACAAGAGCAAACGAGCGCCTAAAACAAGGCTCGTTGACGTTGGTAGGCATTTCAAACGACCTGACGTTTAAGGAACGACTCGATCCAAGGGTCATAAGCACCCTAGGGGAGGAAGAAACAGTATTTACCAACTATAGTGTGGAGCAGATTCGAAAGATTCTGGAGGAAAGAATCAAGGACGCTTTTGCCGAAAACACCATTGAAGAACCAGCACTGAATCTTTGTGCTGCCATGGCAGGACGCGAACACGGAGATGCTAGACGGGCAATTGAATTATTGAGAGTTGCAGGCGAGATTGCAGAACGGGAACAATCTGAGAAGGTAAAAGAAGACCACATTCGAGTTGCTGCACAAAAAATGGAAGAAGATAAGGAGGTAACCGCATTAAAATCCTACCCACTACATGAAAAACTTGTAATTATTTCAGTTATGAAAGCAACGGGACTTTCCACGGGGGAAATTTATTCAACATACAAAAACCTCTGCAAAATAACTCGACAAAAAGAACTAACACAAAGGCGCGTCACCCAAATACTGTCTGAAATTGAAATGTCTGGGATAATATCAGGCAAAATAATCCACCAAGGAATTCATGGAAGAACCAAAAAATACGCACTTACAATATCAACAGAAACCGTCAAAAACACACTAAGAGACGAAGCCACCTTAGAAGATATCATCTAGTTTGACGCAAAGTTTTTGGTATATACCTTAAAGTTCTTTAGATTGACCAAGACCGCAACGCCGGCATTTGGCACAATTCCAACACCTGCCTGAAACGGCGTCTGGCTCTGCCACGTACCAGAATTTAGAATCAGAATGCCCTTGTACAGGTCCATCTCGATAAAGTGGACATGCCCGGCGTGAAATATGTCAGGAACCTCGTCTATTACCATATGATCCTCTACTTCTGGCGCGATAGGGGTCTGTGCACCATAGATCGGACTTAAGTGCCTCACCTTTAACAAATACTGCATCACCTTTGCTGGCTTGTCGTAGCTAAGACCAGGTGTGGTTTTTACAATATCATCGACGCTCTGACCATGAAAGATCAGGATCTTGACGCCATTCAGGGAGATCATTGCCGGGTTGCCAATCATGAAAAAGTTCTTTCGACCCCAAAGATCTGGGTTGTACTTTGCAGGTATCGCAGGTTGTGGTAGGGCCCGCCTACCCGGATCGTGGTTTCCAGGAGATATGAAGACTTTGATGTGTTTTGGAATCTTGTCCAAGATTTCAAAAACCAACCGCAGCTGCTCGCCTGATTCTAACGCGACTAGCTCCTTATCCTGATTTGGATAAATCCCAATTCCGTCCACGACATCACCACTAATCACAAGAAATCTCACCTTTCGCGCAATCGGGTCGGGGCCTGAGAGCCATCCGATAAGATCCATGAACTCTTTTTTCATAAAGAACTTACTACCTATATGCAGATCAGATACAAACACTGCAAAGGTCTCCGTTTTTGACCTATTCTGTACGTGGTCTGGAATGTCAGGCAGAATGATGTCTTTAACAATAACACCCCCATTCTTACTTACGGCAATTCTCATCATAACAAACTGGTCCATGAGTAGGGTAGAGGCGATTTTTTTCAAATCCTCATCAATAACTATCGTCTCAATGGATCCTGTGGGGTCATCAAGTGTTATCTTGGTGACGTTTCTATCGGTTCTTCTTTCAGAGACGAGGCCGCACACAAACACAACATCACTTGATCTGGGGGGGAAGCCGTCTTGCGAATTTGTCTCAGAGCCGCGGGGGGTTTCTTTTGATTTAGCAGTAATGACCGTGGAGATGGATTTAAGCATCTTTGCCTCGGGCCTATTGGCGATTATTTTTTTAAGTTTGGCATATCTGCTTGAGAAAAGTGCGTTAAAGCCTTCCACCCCCTCTGCCGAGGCAATTTTTGGAGTGGGATCAAACAATATCTCGTGAAAATCATCTAGATCTTCATCCTCTTTTATTCCAAGGAACGACTCGAGATCCTCCTGTGAAATAAGGTAGAGGTGTTGCCTCTCCTTTTCTTTTACTATTTGTTTTATTATTCGCTCGAGCTCCTTTACATCAACCTGCTCTAGGATCTTTAGTGCATCTGGATGAATTTGGAAGCCATGGTTTAACATGAAATCTAAAGCGGAACCAACATCCTTAATCATAATAAAATCCCATCAACTAACTTAATTAAATCTGTCCAGAAAGCGGTTCTGTTAAAATAATACTACTAGACAAGATGGAAAACTAACTTGCCCCGTTACGTCATATGGGAATAAAAACATCGACAGGGGATAACCCCCCTTTTCAGGTCTCGAAGATTAACACGAATAAGATCCGAGGTGAGGTATCACAAATTTAACAGAGCCCCAGAAAGCAACAACTCAAATAATCATAAAGACGAGTTTGGTTGTATTGAAAGGAAGAATAATCTTTTTCTTTGTTTTTTTAGCGGTCTTCTCTGCAGTGTTTTCTCTTGGAGCTCAAATGGAGGTCTCGGAGGAGGACGCAAAAATATTTCTTGATGAGTTCAACAACCTGCTTGAGGCATTACGTGGGGAAAACTTTGGCATAGAGATATTCCTACACAACACACAGCTTGCGTTACCCATGTTTATTCCCGGATTTGGTGTTGGATGGGGAATCTTTTCGGCATTTTCTACCGGATATGCATTTGCCGCACTTGCCACAACCGAACCGCTTTTAACACAAATGCCTCCAATCACAATGATCTTCGCAACCCCGTTTGGGCTAATGGAGCTTGCCTCATATGCAATTGCCATGTCTCGAAGCTTCATACTGGTAGTCAGCATAATCAAAAAACACCCAACCCTGATTCAATGGCGGCAGATCGCAATCGAGGTTGGAATAGTGATCGGTTTGCTGTTGGTAGGGGGGGTAATTGAGGCATACATGATTGAAACGTTTGCAGGCGCCGAGGATCCGTTCTCCAAAATTAAAATGTGATAAAAATTAGCGGCTTTGACAAAAATAATTCAGTAGCAAATTATAAACAAAATCAGCGCAAGTCTATATCATGAGATATGTTGTGTTTTTAGCCATAGTAATGCTGGGCGCAGTTGTATGCGTGTCACAAGACGCAAGCGCGCAGCTTGTAGGAAATAAGGCTTTTTCACTGACGGGGGCCGGTTTTGCAACATCAGGCAACTCGATCACTGATACTAACATAGATCTCTCATTTCTCACAACAAAAACAAAAAACACAATAGGCCTTAATTTTCAGAGCGGCGCAATTATAATCAATAATGAAGAGCTGACCATCAGAGATCTGAGTGGAGCTGTACAAAACAATGGCAATGTTTTCAGATTTACAGCAAAAGCATCGGCTGATAATATTGGCGATGTCTCTGTCAGAGCACTCGGAAGACTAGTCGACAAAACAAACACTGGCTCAATCTATTCACTAAGCGTCACCCTGACAGATTCTAAAAAGGAGACAACAAAGCTTGTCTATACAACAAAGATTTCAGAATTTACATCAAAAACAACACCAGCAGCAAAGTCTGGCGTAACAATAAAAATCCTAAAAGGATCCGCAAACCCAAGTGAGCGAACTTACAAGGATCAAACGATAGGATTTGGGTTCAAGTACTTTTCAGAAGATCGAATCATAATAAAACCTGGGGAAACAATCACATTTGTAAACGAGGACACCTACTCACACTCACTTAAGAGCGGCACTACAAACTATGTCTCACGACACAAAACATTCAATGCTGACGGCAAGTTTTCAAGTGGGGAAATATTGCCCGGCAAGTCTTGGAGTGTCACATTTAACCAACCAGGCTTCTACAGACTTTTTGACGAGAACTATCAATGGATGGACATAACGGCATTTGTCTTTGATGAATCCGCACAAAAACCAATTAAAAGTAACAAACCACTAAACTAGTCTTTGAAGTTAACGTACGACTCTAGTACCGATTGATTGATAACCATCACAGACAGATCAGAGAACACTTTTCCCTCCAAATCCTTTACCGTACCTACAAACTTGGTTTCTTTATCAGTGGTTAGAAACTCAAAGACGTGCACCTTTAGGGCCGACGTATCAAATCCATTTTTTCTAAGATATATTGCAATCTCTGACTGCATGAAGTGTTTCTGCGGGTCTCTTGGCCATGGCCTAGGAACAAGAACCACACTAAAACCATCCAATAATGCCTTTTGTAATTCTAGTTTTTTTTCTTCGATTGAGGTAGTTACATGCATAGTGATTATCTTAGATTTGTCAAGGGGAACCTGCGCTTTTGCAGCCGCTACTTGAATGGAAGAAATCCCCGGAATCACTTCAACCTGGCCGAAAATCTCGACAAGCCTGTCTACTACTTCGGATTCAGAAAAATTCACATCGCCTGTGAAAGGGATCAGCAGTTTTTTACTTCCAAGAGTTTCTGCTACCTTTTGGTACACCTCCTCCTGGGTTTTCATTGTCACCTCATGCACTTCTTTGCCCTTGATCAGTGACTCTATGGTGTTTAGTGTATACTTGTATCCAATTATGATGTCTGAGCTACGAATTACATCCTTGACTATCTCAGTTACATAACTACTCGAGCCGGGGCCGACACCAACGGCATAAACATTTGGCAACTTAGCTAGGATTCCTCTGTTTGATGAATGTTACAATCGGCATCCAGTCTACTTTTAGAAATTTTGTTGGATCCTTTACGGGATATGTGACCCAGTCTTTTACTACCGACAGTTGAAATTTTTTTTCCTTATCACCAGTTTTGATTTTTAATGTGAGGATTGTACCCCAGGCCTTTTCTTCAGTCCCCACCCCAATGACATTATCTAGAGAATATTCTTCATTTTTTTCGTTTTCCAAGTCCACCAAGAGCTCCTTTTCGTCATAACCATCATGTGTGAGCATTATGTTGGCATCCTTCATCAGGGTGAGAATCTGTCTTTCCACTGCGGTCTTCCACCACTTCTGTTTTGCCTCGGTCTTTGATACGAAAATCAAATGCTTGTCCGTGACAAAGAACATACACTCTTTACCCCTTGAAAGAAATTTTTTTTCTTCTTTCCACACGGAAAGCAGATGAGCTCTTATCTTTTCTGCAGGATCCAACACCTGGTCTGTGTTTTGACTTGTTAAAAACTAATGCCATTGACTTTTATTTGAGCTTCAAAAACATTCCATATTGCAATTTAATCCGATTGTATTTTCTTTACTTGTAGCTGCGATCTTTGTTGGCGCGGTTCCTGTTTTCGCGCAAACAGAAATCTCAAACAAGGTAGTAGTATTACACACACAGTCAGGCGATATGGTGATCGAGCTTTTCCCAAACGACGCACCAAAAACAGTTGAAAACTTTCTAAACCTAACAGAACATGGGTTTTATGACAGGACTGTTTTTCATCGGGTTATCAAAGATTTTATGATTCAGGGGGGGGATCCAAAGACCAAACCAGGAGCTTACAAAGAACTTAGCGAATGGGGAACCGGAGATGCTGGATACACCATACCGGGAGAATTCAATACAATAAAACACAAACGGGGGATCGTTTCAATGGCAAGGGGCCTTGACCCAGATAGTGGCAGCTCACAATTTTTCATAGTTCACAAAGACTCATTTCATTTGGATCAAAACTATGCTGCGTTTGGACGTCTGGCAACACAATCAAGCTTTGAAACCATGGATAAGATCGCAAATCTAGAGAACGCAGGTGAGGCGACAAATTACGTTCCATATGACTGGGGCAAAGGCGAAATTCTAAAGGCAGATGTAAAAAACAGATCCGAAATCGCGGATCTACTTGAACAGGTAGAGCCTGAACGAGTAGTGACACTTACAAACCAAACAACACAACCGTACTCAAATGACAAACTGGGATTCTCTTTTGAGGCACCTGTAGGGTGGCTTGTGCAAGAACCTCAAAAACAAAACTCAGCTACCCCAGATGTTGTAGCTGTCGGAGGAAAAATAGCAGGATTTACACCAGTGATTGCAATTTCTGTGAAAAACTCCAACGGAACATCGCTGGAGAACTACTCATCTGAGCTTAAAAAAATAATACAGCCGGCAATTGATCAGGGAATTTTGACCATATTAAATGAAGAACGGACGACAATCAATGGTAATGAGGCATTTGTCAGAGACGCGTTGGGCAAATTCAACACGACATCGGGGGTGGTACGCAAAGTGCAATTCAAAGAAATCATACTCAAGAGCTCGGATAAATTTTATATTCTAACATACACCAACAGTGAAAATAATTTTAACGCGACTCTGCCTAAATTCAATGCTGTTGTAAATTCGCTGAAAATAGAACCGCGTGGGGAAGCGACAAACACAGGCACATCTGATAAAAAGTGGGGGGGATGCCTTATTGCAACTGCCACGTACGGAACTGAGCTTGCCCCACAAGTCCAAATGCTAAGAGAAGTAAGGGACAATACGGTGTTTGCAACAAGTTCTGGAACAAAATTCATGACAGCCTTTAACGATGCATACTATTCATTTTCACCAACCATAGCGGACTGGGAACGACAGAACCCTGCCTTCAGAGAAGTAGTAAAGATAGCAATCACCCCGATGCTTTTAACCATGTCAATTCTAAATTATGCCGACATTGACTCAGAGCAGGAAATGCTAGGTTATGGAGTGATAGTCATCCTCCTGAATCTTGGGATGTACTTTGTAATACCTACAATCGTAATAATAAAGACAAAAAACAGACTTGCAAAAATTATTGCAAGAACCTAGGTATCTTCTTTACAACATGTGATAGTGAGACTCTGCCTGGACCCATTGTAATTATAGTCAGGTTAGCTGCAAGCAGGATCAAATCGATTTCAAAACCTCGTTCTCCAGTCAAACTAGCGGCCCCTTTCACATGAAAGATTGCTCCAAGCATTACTATTGCCAACAACGAAGAAGAGATTCTGGTCAAAACCCCGACGATTAAGAGTATTCCAGAAACAAACTCTGCTAGGGCGATTGGGATCTGCATCTCCGGCGGTATGCCGAGATTTGACAAAAATCCCACAAAACCCGGGCTAAATTTGCCAGAGCCATGTACGATAAAGATTACCCCCACAGTCATTCTGAGTCCAAAATGAGTGATATCGTTGAACTTACCGGCTCTAATACTAGCCTCCATTATTCTGGCAAGATAAATCATATAATTAAAAGCTATTCACCGTAAACTATGGAGAACTTGGTACAATCACACTCTAATTCCTTAGAATACAAAAAAAGACAAATCAAAATATGGAATGAAATTGCGCCGCGATATCACAAAAGATGGGCAAGAGAAGACATTGGTGCATTTCAGAGTACTGCAAAACTTATCACAATGGCAAGACTTGAGGGGGGAAACAGAGTGCTTGATCTTGCGTGCGGTACCGGTGCTGTTACCAAAAAAATTATGAAAAAAATAGGGAAGACCGGTCACGTGGTTGGCGTTGACAGCTCACTTGCAGCAGTCAAAATTGCAAAAAAATGGGCGGCCAGCAAAAATGTAGATTTTGTCGTGTCTGATGTAGAAAACCTAGGCTTTAATGAAAAATTTGACGTGATAACATGTCAGTATGCATTATTCTTTTTTCCAAGTGCGGCTCAAGTACTCCGAAATGTAAAATGTTACCTAAAGAGGAAAGGGCTGTTAGCACTCTCAGTTCATGGGGCTGGAAACTCAGTTCCATATTTTAACAGCATATTTGATGTTGTAACAAAATTCATTCCGGACTATCTTCCATCAGGAACTCCCGATGTTGACAGATTTGGTACAAAAACAAGACTAAAAAAAACAGTAAAGGCCGCTGGCTTTACAAACATCGTGATAAAAGAATTTATTTTTTCATACAGTCCAGGGACTTTTTCGAAATACTGGAACGATTATATCAAATATCTGGCAAGACCGCTAAGAGAAAAAATAGACAAACTCTCATACACCAAACAAAACCAAATTAGAGACCAAATCAGGCAGAAAACACTACATTACACAAAAAACGGCAAGATCGTCTTTCCATGGAAGGTGCTGGTGCTAACTGCAAGAAAACCGTGACAAAAAATGTTGGGCTTCCAATGAATCACTGGAAGCGCCCCCAACAAATGACTCCACACATTCTTACAGGAATAATTTACAATTAGGTTCGCGTGTGTCTAGAGTGAACATAACTCGCTCAATGCAAGCAAGCATCAGATAACGACTAATTCCTTTGTGAATTTGTGCATTACTTGTGGTCTATCACTTACTATGACTGAGTCTTCAATTCTAACCCCAAATTTTTTTGGGATGTATATTCCAGGTTCTACAGTGATTGCCATGTTTTTTTGAAGCTTTGCCTGACTTTTTTGGCCGATGGTCGGTGGCTCATGCACCTCAAGACCTATCCCATGGCCTGTAGAATGGATAAAGTATTTTCCATGATTTTTCTCGCTGATAAAATCCCTACATGCACAATCGACTGATTTGCATAAAATGCCAGGCCTTACTGCTTTGAGGCCTAATCTCTGAGATTCTTTTACAATTTCATATACCTGTTTTGCCTGCTTGTTTACGGCGCCCAAACCAAATGTTCTTGTGGCATCACTCACATAGCCCTTGTATCGCAAGGTGAGGTCAACTACAATCAGATCTCCATCTGCAAACTTTCGATCAGTTACCTGTGCATGTGGTAGTGCCCCGTTTGGACCTCCTGCAATTATCAGGGGGTTCAAAGTTGACTTGTACCCAGTACTGAACATCTGGCGTTCCATTGCAAACGACATTAAAATTGACTGGAGCTCTGACTCCCGCTGACCTCTCTTTATCCTCTTTACACACAACTCGTACATTTCATCTATAATTCTCGAAGCTCTTTTCAGGACAGCGATTTCGGAATTATCCTTTATTTCCCTTGATCGATAAAATGGATCAGTCGAATGGATAATTTTAGGAACTGACTTTTGGAGAAGCTGCATTGTTGAATAACTTTGGCAGTCAGTACAAACTGTTTTGTTTTGTTTTATTATGTCAGTCAAGCTTGAAACTAGGCCAATACCGCGTTCTGCCTTGACAATGGTACAGTCAACAGACTCCTCTCTTGCTCTTCCTGCCTCAAGCTCAGGCGCAATTATGCTGGTGTGGCCATTTTTTTCTAGAACCCCAACAGCCTCGCCCCAAAAACCAGTCATGTAAAAAAGATTTTCAGGCTCAAAGGATACCAAAATGTCACAATCAATTTTTTGTGCGTGTTTCAATAAATTTTTTCGACGTTGGTGCATGCGTCAACTGGTGTTTGTTTTTGTGAATTTATGTTTGTTGGAAAGTTTGTATATTGGAGATCAAAGCTTGACAATGTTGGAAGAAAAGAAGAAAGTCGTCGCATTACTCTCAGGCGGATTGGATAGTCAGCTTGCTGTAAGAATGATGCAGGAGCAGGGCTTTGAGGTGTCTGCGGTTGCGATCAAAACACCTTTCTGCGATTTTGACTGCGGCAGGGGCTGTGGATTTGAAATCAGGGAAAGGGCCGACACACTGGGAGTTAATCTCAAAACAGTATACCTAGGAGACGAATACATTGAGATGCTCAAAAACCCAAAACACGGATTCGGTTCTGGGATGAACCCGTGCATTGACTGCAGGGCAATGATGTTCAAAGCTGCTAAACAACACATGGAAGAGATCGGTGCAGACTTTATAATTTCAGGCGAAGTTCTGGGACAAAGGCCTATGAGCCAGCATGGCCCCGCACTCAAAACGATTGAAAAAGAATCAGATCTTGAAGGTTACATAGTACGCCCACTTTCAGGCGGGCTGTTACCAAAAACAATTCCAGAGGAAAACGGCCTCATCAAGAGGGAGAATCTGGGGATGATCCGTGGCCGTACAAGAAGAACACAACTTCAAATGGCAAAAGAGCTGGGAATTGAGAATCCGCCAAACGCGGGAGGGGGGTGCCTACTGACAGATCCGGCATTTGCAATAAGAGCAAAAGATCTTTTCAGTCACGTGCAAACTCCGACAACAAACGACATTGACTTACTCAAAGTCGCCAGACATTTCAGATTGGATGAAAAAACAAAACTCGTTGTAGGAAGAAACAAAGATGAAAACGAAATGATAAAGGCACTTGCATTGCCCGACGACCTTGTCTTTTATTCAAAGGACTTCATGGGGCCAATCGCTCTTTTGCGCGGCCAAAACAAAGCACCTTACAAGCAGCTCTGCGCATCAATAACTCTCAGATATTCCGATGCGCCAAAGGAATCCAGAGGAACAATAATCGTAGAACATGACAACGGATCACAAAAATCAGAAATCATCGCTGACAGGGCGGACGAATCTGATTACATAAAGTACAGAATTTAGGAATAAAACCAAAAATTTGTTCGTGCTTTATGCGAAAGACTTTTTGAGGGAGTAGTTTGCATCTTATCTAGATGCAAAAGCAGGAAAGCCCAACATACCTGAAAGCAATTACAATTCGGGACCAAAGCGACATCCACTCAATCAAAGAGGACATGAAGAAAAACATGATACTCATACTAAGAGTAACGCCGCTTGCACAAAAAGACGTAGAACAGCTTCGAAAACTTGTTGAGGAGCTATACGCCCAAGCGAAAAACTACAACGCAGACATTGCAAGACTGGGCGAAGAAAGAATAATCGTTACACCACCAGGCGTAAAAATCTGGAAGCCGGAATACGATCTAAAATAATATTAAAACAGAGCGCATCAATTCTACGGCCCATTAATATCAGATGAATCTTGATATTTTGCGAAATGCGAAAAACTATCGCAACTGTTCCAATATTCATAATTGTGTTGGCCATACCCGGACTTGCATCTGCTCAACAAGTAGATGTTGTTAAGGAATGCGAAAAGATTTTTCCCGACTTGGAAGTTCTGGGGAAAGCAAAATTCGAGCAACGCTACCTGCACTACAAACATTTGAGGGACTGTTATGTATTGTATAACGATCTAACTTGGTATTCAGACGATCCTGATCGCACACAACTCTTACTTGGTCTGTTGGAAAAACCAGAACAGAAAACTCAGGTAAGAGACAGGTTTGTACAAAGCAATACGGTTCCAAAATGGATAAAAGATGACGCCATGCGATGGCACCAAGGAAAGGAAAAGGACAACATTTTTTCATATGGAATACGTTACCTGATAAACTCCAAAATGATAAACACGGCGATCAGTACCAACAATCTACAAAGTTGCGGCCCTGATGTGTTTTGTGTCTCAAAAAACGATTATCTCAAGTATTCAATCAAGGATACCCAGATCAACGACGTAATATCATTAACACAAACCATTGAGACGGGAAGCAACTTCATAATCGTAGATACATCTGAAATATCAAAGAACGGCAAGAAAACAGACACCATACAAGTAAAAAATGACGGTTTGATCGCAGGCACTAAAAACTATTACCGATTTATCCATAATGTGCCTATTGAGATCGGCTCGACTGTCAAATCAACTTCTGACATCAAGGTGACAGATGAAATTCTCTTTCCATTTAAAAATACAAAAAGGGACGCACTGCTTGCATGGGACAAATCCAAGCAATATCAGGAGGTAATAGACAAGCAAACAGGCATCGTCCTTTTTATAAAACAGGAAAATAGGATACTAAAGTCAGTGTGGACGGCAGAACTAACAGACACAGACGTCTTTACAAAAGAGATCAAAATCCAATACAATGACATGAAGATCCCGGCTTGGTTTAGAACGACGGTAAAGTGGTGGACAGAAGAACAAATCACTGACACGGAGTATCTGGACGGGATAAGCTATCTACTCAAAAACAAAATTATGACGATTTAGAACAGTCTGATTGCCTCTTGGACCTGCGGGTAATGGGCAGGAACCCTGAACATTCTGCGAATGTTCATGGCAAGATTCTCGCACTTTCTTCGCTCGCCGTGGTTTACTAGGACACGCCTCAATTTCGGCCTCATCTTGTGCACAAATGAAAGCAGCTGGTTATAGTCACTATGGCCAGAGAAACCATCAAGCTTTACGATAGAGCAGTTTATGTTAACCACTTCCACCTTGCCCTCCTTGCCCAAAAGTGGTACCTGCTTTGCACCATCCAAAACTCTGCGCCCGAGTGTTCCATTTACCTGGTAGGAGACAAAGATTATCTTGTTTTTGTTTCCGGGCGCAATGTTTCTAAAATACTCCAAGACAGGCCCTCCCTCTAGCATGCCAGAGGTGGCCAGGATTATGCAGGGGGTTCCATCTCTTAGCGGTTCTTCTCTTGCGTCAGAGTGTTCGATACTTGTGAAATATTCCGAATCAAACGGGTTATCATCGGTTTCAAGAATTTTTTGTCTCAACTCGCGCGCCAAATATTCGGGAAACGCTTCATGAATTGCAGTTGCCTCGGCAATCATTCCCTCCATGAAGACTGGCGCTTCTACCATCTGGCCTGCCTTCATATAATAATCGATAACCATCATTATCTCCTGGGCTCGACCGACAGCTGGGATTGGGATGAGAACCTTTCCTCCGTCAACTAGGGTGTTATTTACTGCGTTTATGAAAGCAGATTCGACTTCCTGTCTTGATGGCTGTATGTCTTCTCTTGCACCATACGTGCTCTCGATTAGCAAGGTTTCAACGCGGGGGTAGTTCCAAGAAGCGCTCTCAAACAAAATACTTTTGCCAAACTTGATGTCGCCAGTATACACAAAATTGTGATCGCCATTGCCTATGTGGAAGTGGCATGTTGCCGATCCAAGTATGTGGCCGGCATTTGAGAACACGAGCTTGATGTCAGGTGCAATGTCCGTGACAGTTCCATATGGAATTGTTATGGTCTGTCTCATTATCTGCTTGACATCTCGTTCCGCATACAGTGGGACGCGGCCCTGGGCTGCAGCCACCTTGACTGCATCAAGTTGGATAAGGTTCATCATTGGCAACGTCGGCTCTGTGCAATAGATCGGCCCCTTGTACCCGTACTTGCACAGGACTGGCAAAAATCCCGTGTGATCCAAGTGCGCATGTCCAATTACAATTGCGTCGATTTCATCAAGTGTAATGTTTGCCCAATCAAGTCTGGGGAAGGACTCTGACGGCGTGCGGGCGCCAGGATTGATGCCGCAGTCGATCAAAATTTTGCTTTCCGGCGTAATGAGAAGCATGCTTGAGCGTCCCACTTGGCCAAAACCGCCAAGAGTTAGTAAAGAAACTTCGGATTTTTGGGCCAGTCTGGGGCGGAATATGTTTTCGCCTATTTGCTTGAGGTGCTTTGCTCTGTCCGCAGATGACACTTTTAGGTTGTAGTTTATTGCTTGAATCGTACTTGATGGCATGGTTGTCGCCTTTCTTATGCGCAATCGCCATCCGGTACTCTCTGTTAGCTGGGAGCTATTGAACTGCGGATTGTTGTGCAGCAGCCAAGGCCTCTTTACGTCTACAGAGACTTCACCAGTTGCGGTATCAAAGAAAGTACCTCCAAGCTCGGCCTCCTTTGGTAAAGCCTTTGCAATTATCTGTCTTGCATCGTCTTCTGACTTTCTGATAGAATCTTCAGTCCTAACGACAATTCTTTTTTTAATAATGTTGACAAGATCGGAGATGATCTCGTTGTGCTCCATGAGGTATAGCGGGGACTTGGTGTAAAGGGCAATTCTGGGCCCTTCGTAGTCGATCTTGCTTACTTGAGCTTCCTTTGGAATACTTTGCAGTATTGTTGCCATTACATTTTGGACTGGTGATGATGTTTCCTTTTCCTGTTGTCTTTTTTGCATTAAATCACTACAAAGCTATGATGGCTTTCTTTTGCTCCTTTGTCAAAAGACGAAATCCATCTTTATCCATAATTGCAACATTGATTCCGTCGCCGGTACCAATGTTTCTTACAATTGCTGCCTTTACGGCGCGTAACGCGATAACCTTGGCTTCTTCGACCGTTAGGTTGTCGCGATATTGATCCTCGAGAGTTCCATAGGCTACTGGCGATCCGCTACCCGTGGTGACATATTTTTTCTCTTCGACAGATCCAAAGACGTCAACGTTTACCAGCCCTGGGCCCTCCTTGTCATAACCACCAATTAGGATATCGGCAATAAACGGGTATCCCCTGTTTTGGTGGAACAAAAGCGAGCATAGTCTTGCAAGGGTTTTGATCGGAATGTTTTCATTTTTTTGTACCCTGTGTATGTTGGCGTGGTATCGTAAAACGTCCGTAATGTTCTGTGCATCGGCAACGCCGCCTGCCATAGTCATGCCTGCATGTTTTGCTAGCTGCTGAATTTTCATCGTGTTGTTGTTTGCAATGAAATAGCCCGCGCTTGCACGCATGTCTGCACACAATACGACGCCGTCGCTTGCCTTGATACCTACCGTGGTCGTTCCATGCAGAATTTTCTCTTCTACGTTATTAGATGACAAAAAATACTCCTAGATGATCTGCAGAGGTTTGTCCCCTTTTAAATAACTTTTTGTTGAGGCGAAGTTGATAAGGCATGATTTCATCAAAGACGTCATGCAAAAAACTCCATCCCACACAATGGAGCTTCCACGCCTGATCGTGATTGGGGAAAAAAATACCAACAAAATAGGAGACTTTCTACATTCGTTGAGTGCGCCAAAAAAAGTCTCAATCATTGCGGGAGACCACGTGCAAAAAATTGTAAAGTCACAATTTCTAAAGTCTCTTTCCGCATCAAAAATCCACTCTGTGTGGCACGTGCCAAAAGGAAATGACGGAAAGTCGATGCGGCAAGTCAAGGACGAGGTCAGAAAAGACAAAACTGATCTAATTGTGGGAATCGGCGGCGGTCGTTCAGTTGATGTTGCAAAAATGATCGCGTCTAGTCTTGGCAAACCATTTGTGAGCGTACCTACCGCAGCATCGCATGATGGAATTGCGAGTCCTTTTGTGTCCGTCAGGGGTGAAAAGCCTCACTCCATTGTCGCAACAGCACCACTCGGGGTCTTTGTAGATATTGATATAATCAAACGGGCGCCAAAAAGGCTTTTGGCAAGCGGCTGTGGTGATCTTGTCGCAAAAATTACCGCAGTAAGAGATTGGGAGATGGGGCGTGATAAAACAGGCGAATATTTTGGGAGATACTCTGCAAACCTTGCATCAATGAGCGCAAAAATTCTTCTAGAAGCAACTGAAAAGAAAAAACTACCAGACATTAGAGAAATTGTTGAGGCGTTAATCAGTGCGGGTGTCGCCTCGTGCATAGCTGGCAGCAGCAGACCTTGTTCTGGCTCTGAGCACCTTTTTTCTCACGCTTTAGACAAGATTGCGCCAGAGGTTGGGCTTCATGGTGAAAAGTGCGGCATTGGGGCCATTTTGATGGCAAAGCTTCAGGGTCAGGACTGGCAAAAAATAGCCAAGACGCTAAAAAATGTCGGGGCTCCTACAACTGCAAAAGAGATTGGTCTGAAGCAGGAAGCGCTCGTAAAGGCTCTAGTCATTGCACAATCACTTAGACCTGAGCGATACACAGTTCTAAAAGAAGCCAAACTAACAAAAGAAAAGGCACTTGCTCTTGCAAGGACTACCAAAGTTATTAGCTAGCTCACGTAGAATTTATCCATACAAAAGCTACGCGCGCATTAAATACAAAAAATCACTCTCCAATATCATGACAACAACAGCTTGGAAATGTTACAGATGCGACCTGACATTCAAAGAGGAATCAGTAGCAGAACTTCATAAAAACATCTGCAACCACGAATCGCGACAAATTAGAATAGCTATTGCATAAAACCACAAAACGGATTTAGGAGGTTTTCTCTAATCAGAAAACATGAGATGCAATAACACTCAAGTTGGCTGTTTTCATGATTCCAATCTGCACGATGGGATGGGCAAATGCCTTGTCAGGGGATGCAAATGTATGTCATTTCGTAAATAGAAATCGATGAGCCTGCTTTGGTACCCAGCCTTGCTTTCAGACACAATGCTTGGTATATCAGACGGCGCACATAACTTGCGTAGATACCTATGAGGGAGCTATAGCTTTAAAAAACAGATAAATGAGCTTTTTGTTGACAAAGTTAGTAGAACAAATTATTAGTAAGGGTTTAAGACTAAACTCGGAAAGGTTTCATGGTGATAAAAACGAGTCAAACATTAGATACGCTGTACAACTCGATGCTAAAGACACTTGTAGAAAGACGCACAAAGTTGATACGGGAAATTGAGGAAATTAACACCCAGATAGTTGATATAAAAAGCGAAGCAAAAGAAAACGGCGTCACACTAGCAAACTAGAACCGTTGATTATGTTGTAGAGGTAGATAATCCATAATGGATCTAGTTTTTTCCGACATTCATGCTGATTTTGATGGGCTCAAGACAATTCTTGGCATCGCGTTCTCTAGTGACTTTCAAAACAAACACGGGAAGGTATCAAGGATTATCAATCTAGGGGATCTCCTAGAACGCGGAACAAAACCAAGAGAAGTGCTTCAAAAAATGACAGAGCTGTCAAAATCATATCCAATGATCTCAGTCATGGGAAACCACGATGAAAGTTTGCTGTACGGGCGGTTCCTAGATGGAAGCTCACATTCAAGCATAAAGGCGCATGATTTGTTATCGGAGCAGGATCTAGAGTTCTTCCCAAAAAATGCAGACGAAACTTTTGGAAACCAATTTGTAATCGATGACAAAAACAAGCTCTTATGCGTACACGGCGGACCAATCAACCCAGAAAAAATACCACAAAACGGCGGGGATTCATGGCTGTATCAAAGAACCTGGCAACGACTTTCAGAAGAGGACAATGAATTTTACAGCTATTATGGATACCACTATAAAGCAGAATCTGCCTTCAGGGAAGTAAAAAACTACCTTGACAACTTCATCATTTTATGCGGCCACCAGCACATAGAAGCGGCAATTAAACAGGACAAAAACGGAATTACGAATGTTTGGTCGTTTGCGTACCAGATGGAAAAGACCTCATCATACGTACTAAAAAAACACGAGTTTCCAGTATCGCGCGACAGCAACTATCTGATTAGGGTCGGCCTTGGTGGCCCACAAGGCCACCACACTGGAGGATTTGCCAAGCCTCACTTTGCCATCATTGAGGATGAACCAAAAAAGGTAGTGTTTTTTGGCGTGGATTAGAGCAGTAAATTAAAATCAATTGCAATATTACGATCAAACAATGAAGGCAATCGTCCTTGGCGGCTCAAAGGGAATAGGGAAGGCAATAGCAGAGGCACTTGGGTCAATTGGCTGCGACGTAATTGCTACCTCAAGAAAAGAAATCGACACATCAAATCTTAACACCGTCAAGCGATTCATCAAGAAACACAAGCAGACAGACATTCTAGTTTTGAACACAGGAGGTCCGCCGCCAAAGCAATTTCGCGAAGTAACTGAAAAGGAATGGCAGAAATATCACAACCAGCTGTTTTTGGGGTTCTGTCTGTTGTTACAAAAACTAAAGATCCGAGATGGGGGATACGTCTTTGTAATAACATCATCTGTCATAAAGGAGCCAAACCCAAAACTCGTCATCTCGAGTGCATACAGGCTGGCATTTACGGCAGTGTTCAAGCTAGCAAGCAAGGAATTTGCTGCAAGAAAGATCAGCTGCGTAAACATCGCACCGGGGCTTGTCAACACAGCCAGGCTGCGTGATTTTGGTAATGCCGACGAGCTTGCAAAAACAGTCCCAATGAAGAGATTGGGCGAACCAAGGGAAATCGGGAATCTCATAAAATCCATAATTGAAAACGAAATCAAATATCTCTCTGGCGTTACAATAAACTTTGACGGCGCAAGCTCCAACTTTGTAGTCTGAGGAGCAAACCGATAATAATCTCCAAAATCACATCATAAACATGGTGACCTGTCACAAGTGCTTTGAAGAAAAACATGATCAGTGTATGGAGAAGGCCGGCATGATGAAATGCTCCTGCATTATTTGTCACTCGTAGAAACATGAGCGCCACAGAAATTCTAAGACAAGACCATCTCAAAATAAAGAGACTGGAAAAACTCATCATAAAATGCTACAAAGAGCTATACTCTGGAAGGAAAATCCCCCTATCGGACATTGAAAAGATCAACTATGTAATTTTGGAATTTCTGGACTCGATTCATTATTCCAGAGAAGAAGACTCGTATTTTGCGTGCGTAGCAAGCTATGATACACTAAAGGACGAAATCAGGAAATTCATGATAGAGCACGAATTCAGCCGGAGAATAGCAAAAAACATCGCAAATTACCTCCAGCAGTGGAAAGACGGCAATGACGCAAGGGAGCCAGTTGCCAGGTTTCTTAGAACATATTCGATCTACCTTGGGGATCATCTCAAAAAGGAAGAGGAATTTTTCATCAAGGCACAGGCCGAGGTTCTCCCAAAGGAGGAAGAACAGGAAATGTATGAGCAATTTCAATCAGTAATCGCCGTGTCTACAAAAATCGAGGCGATTCTAAAGGAAATAGAATACCTAGAAAACCAGGACTGGTTCACGTCGTAAAGTCTTTAAGAACTTGAAATTTGAGGTAAAATGAAAATGGGATTTGTAGTATGGATGACAGGACTTCCGTGTTCTGGAAAGACAACCATAGTTAGGGCAATGCAAAAACATGTCCCAAACCTAGCCATCTTGGACGGCGATGAATTAAGGGAATGGCTTTCACCAAAAGACTTTTCAAAAGAAGGCAGAATAGAGCACAACAAGCGAGTCGCGCACCTGGCAAAACTGCTTCTAAAGCACAACGTTCCATCCGGAGTTTCTCTGGTCAGCCCTTTTATCGTAAACAGGGAGGACGCAAGAAAAATCATCGGCGACGACAAGCGATTTTTCGAAGTTTATGTGAAATGCTCGCTGCAGGAATGCGAGACGCGTGACGTAAAGGGGATGTACAAAAAGGCACGAGCAAACGAGATCAAGAACTTTACTGGCATAAGCGATCCATACGAAGCCCCGGAAAATCCTGACTTTGTAATAGACACAGAAAAAGAGACACTCGACCAAAGCGTCCAAAATCTCCTGAACTTTCTAAAATCAAAAAACCTAGTTAACTAGCGTAATGCCTGATGATCTGATCATGAATCAGGCCGTTTGTGACAAGCAAACCGTTTTCGTGGTTTATTGTCTCAGTGTTGTAAAAAATTTCGTTTCCCAGCATGTCTGTCATCTTTCCTCCAGCCTCTGTAACCAAGCAGTAAGAAGCACACGTATCCCAATGCTTTATCTTGTTTGAGCTAGTCAGATACAAATCAGCAAGCCCCATACAGATTTCCGCGACCTTTAATGAGCTGCCCCTGCTTTCAAAGCTTAGGACCCCAAGATCCCTGAAAAATTTCTTTTCTTCTTCTGATAGATGAAACCTGCTGCCGACTGCTCTGCACTTTTGTATGTCGCTTGTTTTACTTACTGTAAGTTTTTGCCAAGAATTATCTTCAAACTTGTAAGCTCCATTGCCTCTCTGGGCCAAAAACAGGGTGTTAGTCGTGGGTCTGCAAATAAGTCCCAGAATTGGCTTTTTGCGCTCGACTAGTCCAATCATTATGGTAAATTCGCCGGTCTTGTTCACGAAATCACTGGTACCGTCGAGTGGATCTACAATCCAAATTTTTTCATGGTTTAGCCTAGACGTGTCATCTTTGTCTTCTTCTGACAAAATTGGCAGATGTAGGGGGGCGAGGACTCTTTTTATTATCTCATTGCTCTGTATGTCTGCTTTCGTGATTGGTGAGTCATCGTCTTTTAGCTCAGACGTGAACTCTTCGCCGTAAACCTGCAAGACCGCCCTACTAGCCTTTGTTATTGCCTCTACTGCGAGCGCAGCTTCGCTAACTGGTTCTGCAAATGGAAGTCTATTTGACATATCACGTGGTAAGCTCTGGTTTTATTGTCCAAACTATGGCAAGTGCGATAAATGGAATCGACATTACGCCAATCAGCTGAAGTAGGATATAGAGCTGCGGCTTTGCCTCCTCAGGTGTGGCATAAAGCCATGGCAATGGTAACGATATGACAAACCAAATAATGGCCAGAAGGATAATCGTCTGGACTCGTTTCTTCTTTTTTGGTTCCAATACATGATCTAATTGTCTGGGCATTAAATTGATTTGGGATTTATTTGGCAGATTCGCCGCCGTCTAGCGCTAAAACAGCACCAGTCACCCAAGCCGAATCATCGGAGGCAAAATACAGGGCTGATCTGGCGACATCAACAACCGTGCCAAACCTGCCTAGGGGATACTGGAAATTTTGTATTTCACGTAGTGCGGGCGTGGCAAGAAACTGCTTTGTCATGTCTGTTTCTACAACCCCGGGACAGATGCAGTTTACGCGGATCTTGTCCTTTGCGTATTCTATTGCCCATGTCTTTGTCAGCAAAATGAGGGCGGCCTTTGATGCAGAGTATGCATCCACACTGAAATTCTCATATGCCTTGAGGCCGGCGTTTGAGGCAATGTTGATTATGATTCCTCCGTTTTTTTGCAAATGGGGTATTGCTGCCTTTGTAAAGCGAAACTGCCCTGTCAGATTTGTGTCAATTACATCATTCCATTCCGATTCGGAAATCTCATGAAGGGGCTTTACCTTTGGAAAGACACCTGCGTTGTTTACCAAAATGTCCAGCCTGCCAAACTTTTCAATTGCCTTTTTTATCACGTCCTGCACTTCGGGGTCTTTTCTAATGTCTGCTGGGACAGACAAAACATCTCCGATTTCCCTTGCAGTTTTTTGCAATCTAGTCTTATCCTTTCCAGTAATTATCACGGATGCGCCCTCCTTTACAAAAAGTTCTGCGATTGCTTTTCCAATGCCCCTGCTTGAGCCAGTAACTAGAGCAACTTTTCCCGCAAGCTTCATGTTACTGTTTAGAATGGTTTTGTAATATTGCTTTTTGAAAAAATTGTTCATAATATTTTTGATTAATCGTGGATGATGTTGTAATAATTCACGTTAAATCTTAAATAAGATAAATTCCTATAAAGAACAATGCGAAAGGACATAAATCCTATCGACTGAGGACGCGTGGCCCAGTAGAACGGATTTGTGAACCATGAACGCACTGGCGTTATGGTAGCGAGAGGTGTTCTCTCATGTTCTGCGTCTGGGGCCACGCCTAACCTTGTTTTACCAGATAAACAGAAACGGGTCCTAATGTGTTTCCATGCGGATTGATTGTTATTCCAAGTTCTTGGTCTTCAGAAATTTCTATGATATCTTGTCCCAGATACTTCCAAGTATAGTAAGTCGAGATGCCGGTTTCATGGGGAGTTCCCTCGAGTTTAAAATCCTCGGCAAACGAAAATCCGGTTCCCTTTAGAGCAATGGACAAATTTTCTGGGCTGTCGCCATTTGGAACAAATCGGAACTGGTAGATGCCTTTTTTGATTGGGAACGAATCAGAAAAAACTCCATTGGTATACAACTTGGGGTCTGCAAGCCTTGCGTGGTAGGCCTCCTCTTTATCGTTGTCTTTGGAGGGGATTGATACCAGTAATGCAATTGCCACGACTGTTATTGCAACAACCATAATTGTAGCTGAAATCCTTTTCATTATATTAAATCAAATCTAGAACGAACAAAAAAGGGTTTAGAGTTTTAATGCCTCTTTTAGGCCCTTGTATCTATTTCGGATTGTGACTTCTGTTACGCCTGCTGCCTGAGCGATATCTTTTTGCGTCTTGTTTTCACCAAGCATCACACAAGCCAAGTACAATGCGGCTGCTGCAAGGCCCATCGGATCCTTTCCTGCAGAGACTTCAATTCGGCTAGCCTCTTTTAAGAATTCCAGTGCCTTTCTCTTGGTTTTCTCGCTTAGATCTGCAATGCTTGCAATTCTTGCGACCCCCTTGATGGGATCAACCACTGGCATTTTCAGATCCAGCTCTCTGAGAAGCAATCTATAACATCTTGCAACATCTTTGCGTTTGATGTTGATTCCGTTTGCAACATCTGTAAGGGTTCTTGGAGTCTCCGTGTTTCTACACGCTGCGTATAATGCTGCTGCAACAAGTCCTGGGATTGAACGTCCTCGAACAAGCCCTTTGTCAAGTGCCTTTCTGTAGATGTAAGCAGTCTTTTCTATTACTGCATCTGAAAGGGCTAACTTGTCTTTGAGTCTGTCAAGCTCGGAAAACGCCTGTCTGAAGTTTCTGTCTACTGGCTCATGAACCTGGCTTCGTGAGTCCCATGTCCTCAATCGCTCAATCGTACTCTTCATTGAAGAGGTAAGCGGTTTTCCAGATGCGTCCTTGTCTGCTTGACCAATTATGGTTGCAAGGCCCATGTCATGCATTGCCAACGAAGTAGGTGTTCCAGTTCGAGTTCTGTTCTCGCCTTCTTCTTTTGAGAATGAACGCCATTCTGGCCCTTCTTCTTCAACTCTCTCGGTTGCAACAAACCCACACGTGTTACAAAACATCTCTCCGGTACTTCCATCTGTCAACATTGCTCCTTTGGCGCAACGTGGGCATCGATCGTTGTTTCGTTGAGTTTGTGTCATAAGGTGTAATCCGTTTTTTAACTCTATATATAAACATTTAACAAAATTTATCTATGATAAGGTGGGCTTTGAGCCTAAAATTGAATTTTATTTCTAAAAATCAAATTCCAAATTAATGACTTCTGCCCACGGAATAACAAGTGGAACTTGACAGTTTTAAAATAAATCGACAAACTGCATCACGCATTTCTCAATCAAATTTCAACCTGAAGTTTTTTTTGCGTTAAAAAATAATTTACAAAACCACATCTGAAATTTCTTCTTGCAAAATTTTCTTTTTTAGTTTTATTTGTCTTGACATTTCACAGTCAAAAAAAGTCCCGTTGTTTCTCCAGAGTCAAAAAACGTAAACCTTATATAGTATCTATAGATGGTACAACTATAAAAATGGAAACATGTCCATTATGTGGTGAGCACGTCACATCCGCAAGCGGGGTACACGTTCACATCAAAAAAATCCACCCACAAAGCATTCTAGCCCAATAAACTAGGTCGATTTTGTTTTTTATTTTCAGATTTTTGCTAGAGGATTCTATCTTTTAGTGAAATAGATTTCACACCATTTTTCTTCAACAAACTAAAGAAAAACCAGCCATGACAAACTTCCAGAACTCATGGTCAAGACCACCAACACCAAGCGTATCTGACAAGCTAAATGACGTAATAAAGCCAAAGGGAGCCTTAAAGCCAAGAATAGAACAGGCTACAAGGGGACTTCACAACCAAATCTCAAAGCTTGACGGAATGCTGAACAAACTAAAGCAAAGAGACGAAAAACTGTTCCAAAGAATAGTTTCAGCAACCCAAAAACACGACATTCACTCAAGTAAGGTACTGGCAAACGAACTAGCCGAGGTCCGAAAGGTCTCAAAAATGCTAGGGAATGCAAGAACTGCACTAGAGCAAATCGAACTAAGACTAACAACATTCCACGACCTAGGAGACACCGTAGTCACAATAGCGCCAACCATCGGCCTGATGAGAAGCCTCAAGTCTTCACTTGGCAAATTCATGCCAGAAGCAGACAGAGAGCTAGGTATGATGACAGAGATGCTAAACGGACTAATGATGGAGTCATTCCAGGGCGAATCCGCGTTTGGCATGGATCAGTCACTCAATGAGGAGTCAGAAAAGATTCTAGAAGAGGCAGCAGCAGTCGCAGAAACATCCGTTGGTAACAAATTCCCATCGATGCCAGCAAGCACACAATCTGCATCCTCAACAAGATACCTCTAAAGAAGTATCTCTAATTCCCTTTTTTCTTAAATTCCATAAAACGACTATTTTGCCTAGCTTAGACCTTTGGCCTAGAATCCTTGATGCTTTTTACCCTGTTGGCCTCGCCTTCAACCACGGTATCTATGTTGGCAAGTTTGTTTCGAAGGTTGCTGATCAGGGCACCAACATCGTCTGCCTCCTTTTCAACCTGAGCCCTTTTGCTGGCAAGGTCGCGTATCCCGTGGTTTTCCTCCTCAATATACTCGCTGACTTTGACCAGTTTTTCCTTGAGGTTTTTAATGTCTACTGACTCGTCCTCGATCTCCTTTTCTAGCCTGGTTCGCTTGTCTTTTAGGTTCTTTATCATGAGGCCGACGTAGTCTATTGCTTCCTCGAGCTTGGCACGTTTGTTCATAAGCTCCCCAATGCCAATATCGGAACCAGATGACGTAGTTTTGGGCTGTTCCGCTATGCGTTCCGCTATGAACTCTGGCTTTTCCTGCTCCATAACACCAGAATCCGTCTCTGAATCGTTTTTCTTAAATTTCTCAAACATACTATACAACGATTGTGCTATACTGATTTATAAAATCATAGCGGGGGTATCAGAACAGATCGGTGAACCGCTCAGGACCAGTGGTCTTCTGCCGTCAAATTCTATAAATGGATCACACGTATGATATAACCAGCTTACACACCATAGTAGAATCCTCAATGTCCGAGTCTGGCAAGTCGCTTTTTCAATCCTTATTTTTCTCCCCCGCATCAAAATATGCCAGTTTTTTACCGTTTCAAACCCCTAGAACACCTGTTCCGCTATGCGTTCCGCTTTGAAGTTTCAAAATGTCCCTAATGAAGCTGGCTACCTATACTATGGCATGTCAAAACAACAATACAGGTCCGAAATGGGCATAATGGGAGATATCTTAAACGTGACAATGGAAGGCGGCAGACAAGGAACCATAGTCTCTGCAATCTCCAGACGAGCAAACCTTTCGCACTATGCGGTAATCGAAAAGTGTGAAAAGCTCTCAACTGCGGGATTGGTCCAAACTCTAAGAACCGACAAAAACCGACTATACACAATAACTGAAAAGGGCATAGAGTTTGTTCAAGAGTTCAGAAAGTTCCAGTCGCTCCTAGACGCACTAAACTTAAGGTATTGAACATGAGAAACCAAGAGGCAGTACTCTGTAGTATACAGGACTTTCCGAACGTAGAGGGAATGCTTTTTGTAAGGATTACAGATATCCTCAATAGAATGCTAAAAGCGCCCTTCATAGCCATAGGCATAATTCTGGCAGCCTTAGCCCCGGCTCAACACTCCTTTGGGGAAGTGCGCGCCTTGGACTTTACCGTTTATCCTGATGGAACTACTCATATCTCGCAAGAACTTTCGGCCGATCCGCAAGACCCAGAACTTACAATATCTCTTTTTGGCAGTACTGCTGATAACTTTGTAGCCCAGGATGAAAATGGCGTCTTGCTATCTTTTGATATTGTCAAAACAAAAGCCACAATCCAGACATTTGGCGCCACCAACGTTTCCATTGATTATGATACATACGATCTTGTCTCAAAAAAGGGCAAAATCTGGACGCTTTCAATTAAGCCATCCGTGGGCTATACGATTACAATGCCAGAAGAAACGGTAATTGTAGGAATGACCAACTTTCCAGAACTTGTCGAAACGGTAGATAACAAGCAGCATCTCTCTCTACCAAAAGGAGAAAACGTAATTGATTATTTCTTTGGCGTTTCAGGTCCAGCCCAATCTGCCATAAAGGCAATCAACGACGCAAAAGCTCTGATAGGACAGGCAAACAACAATGGGGTCAAAACCCCACTGGCACAGGAAAAGCTAGATCTGGCAATATCGAAATATGACGCCAAAAAATATGTTGATTCAGAGCAGCTGGCCTTTGAAGCACAAAAGTCAGCCAGAACCGAAATGGAAAAGGCTGCAAACCCTCCACAGTCACAAGTAGACTCGTTTGACTGGTATCGCCAAAATCTAGTCGGCATTGCGACATCACTTGCTGCTATAGGTGGTGCAATTTCGGCCATCACATTAATCCTCAAAAAGACAAAGAGCGCAGTCAAGATGACAATCGAACCGCTATTGAACAAAAACAACGGCAATTCCGAGTTTGGAGAAACCGAGATCGACGTAGAAACCCCAGAAATGAGAGAAGACGATAAACTACTAGTAGCGTTTTTGGAACAAAATGGTGGCCAAGCCTTTGAGCGGGATCTGCGCAGGAAGTTTCTCTTGCCACGCACGACCATGTGGAGAGCAGTGAAGAGATTGGAGAGGCAAGGCATTATTGAGATCCAAAAAAAAGAGTTCCAAAATCTGGTAAGGCTAAAGAAAGGAGAAGGAGTACAATGAAAGCAATTCTATCGCTTGCAATGATGACAATAGTAGCAAGCATGATCGTAGCGCCAGCATTTGCCGATTCCAAGCTTGATTCGCTTGTCAACCTCGCAACACAGGCAAGACTCCAGATTAAGGTCCAGCTTGACAAAATGCCAAGCGTTTCAGACGAGATAAAGGCCCTTTATGATCAAGGTAACCAGGAAACTGAGTCATTAATCTCTGCTGCAAAGCAGGGTGACGTTGCGCAGGCAAAACAGAACTTTATGTCGGCAATGAAAATCTTCAAACAAATCAGCCTGACCTTTTCAGAGCCATCCCAGCCACAAGCGGCACTAAAAACAGCATCCCCACCACAAACTGCGCCAGCTCCAGAAATTGATTACGGAAATTCCATTAAAAGAATCGAAGCCTATACCAATACGCTAAAGGGGCTTACTGCCAAAAACAACCTCACAGTAGACTTTACACGAATCGACTCTCTACTTCAGCTCTCAAAAACAAGCCTTGCTAGCGGCGACATACCAACACTGGAAAAGGCATTTTCTGAGCTGAGAACTGCAATAACGGACACACAAAACGCCATTAAGGAAATGACTACGCATCGCGTAAATGACAGGGCAAGATCATTTGCAAACAGCTACATAACCAAAATTGATGCCATGCTGTCTCAATCAAAAGAACTTGGGCTTTCTGACGAAGACGTTGTTAAGCTCAACAAGGCAAAAGAAGAGATTCTCTCGGCCAACGATCCAAACCGGATAATCGTAATAGTAAAGCGATACTCGATTAATCTCAATCAAAACGAAGCCAATAGCCAGGTAAAACAAACACAACCAGCCATTCCAGAAAAGGTAGAAACCGAGGAGAAGAAGCCTTCACCAGAAACTGCAACTCCTGCGGAAAAACCCGCTGCCGACTCGAGGGAAGAACGCGCAAAGCAAAGGGAAGCAGCCAAAATCCAGAAAGCCGCAGATGAGTTAGCAAGATTTGAAGCAAGACTTGCAGAAATCCATCCACACGTTGACGAAAACATCAAATCAAAATTCGATAAAGCCGAATCGCTACTTTCTAAGCTCCAAAACCAGGAAACTGTGAGTAACTCTGATTATACCAGAACAACAAAGATGCTTGGCCTGCTACTTGACCAAATGGAACGATACATCAAATCACTACAAACATCCGAGTAAAACACAAACCGAGAATCTGGGGCAAAAGCGCAGAAAAATATTACCAACAATTCACAAAACTTCATATAGATTTTCCAGACCAGCAAAGACTGAATGGCTTCAAAGCAGATCAGCGCCGGCGTTGGCATCCCGATGATTATAGTTGGCGCATTGATGGCCTTTCTGTGGGCACCGACTAATACAGAGTTCCTCGAGACAATCGAATTTGTGGGCGGACTCATCGGAATACTTGGGGTCATCTTTTTTGTGGCTGGACTCGTGTACACAAAAGAGCCGGTCATTTCATAAATTAAATAATTGACCAAGGCAAGACTGTCTACTTGAAAGTCAGACTATTTGAGATATTTACCTCACTTGAAGGAGAGGGAATCCTATACGGCACAAAGACGCTTTTTGTGCGATTAGCGGGGTGTCCATTTACCTGTTTTTACTGCGACACGAAAGAATCACTGCCACTTGATTCTGGAAAAGAGTATGAAATCACACAAGCCTGCGCGGAAATAGACAGGAATCTTGAAAACAAAACATACAAGGTGAACTTTACGGGAGGCGACCCGCTTGTCCAAGCCGAGGCAGTAGCCGAGCTTGCAAAATATGTGCGGGAAAAAAACATTCCAACGTATCTGGAATCATCATGTTTTGATGCAAAAAAATTCAACTTGGTGCTGCCGCACATAGATTTTGTCAAAATCGAGCTGAAAACGCAAGACTCTGAGTTTGTCGATGCAAAACATTATTCCACACTCATAGAAAATGCCTTGCAGTGCCTTGCCTCCGCAATCAGGGCGAAAAAACCAACCTACATCAAAATCGTGGTGAGTGCAAAAACGGAACCGGAGCAATTTGAGATCCTAGTCAAGCAGATTTTCAAAACAACCAGCACAAAGGATCTTAAGGGTTTTATAATACAGCCAACCTACGGAATAGCAGAACCAAGCTTGCATAAACTTTTGAGCTTTTATGATTTGGTGTATCCATATTACCCAGAGGTGCGCGTGATACCACAACTGCACAAGCTGATAGGTGCGCCATGAACAAAGAAAGAGTAAAAAAACTCGTGCGCGAATTGATAATCGAGCTGGGCGAGGATCCAACCAGAGAGGGACTGCGCGGCACACCAGACAGAATCGTTGACATGTACGACGAGATATTCTCAGGATACGACTCGGATTCTGAGCTATCCATCCAGTTCTCAGAAGACGCCGACGCAGTAATTGTAAAGGACATCAAATTTTACTCCATGTGCGAGCATCACATGCTTCCGTTCTTTGGTAAGGTCAGTATAGCGTATCTCCCAAACGGACGAGTGTTCGGGGTGTCAAAACTTGTCCGCCTAGTTGAAAAACACGCAAAGCGCCTGCAAATCCAAGAAAGGATGACAAAAGACATTGCAGATGAGCTAAATGCGCAGGGCGTCAAGGGGGTAATTGTATTATCAGATGCAGAACACCTCTGCATGAAGATGCGGGGAGTCAAAAATGACGCCACAATGACCTCGGCTGCATACCGTGGCACATACGAAAGAAAAGAAAACCGCGAAGACATTGTCGCAATGATCCAAAACACGAGATCATCCATACTGTAAAAATTAAATAATCACGCAAAAGGGTAAAGGCTGATGGGGGCTCACAATAACGTTCACATTCCGAGGGAATCGTGGCCGTTCTGGACATGGTTTGCAATTGAATTCTTTATCGTAATGGCAGCCGCGGCTCTGAGCTCAAGAGAAATAGTCAATCTAATAGCAAAGGATGCAATACCAACAATGCAGAACTGGTACTTTTTTGGAATAATAGGCCTAATTTACCTTGTTTGGTACATTGGCATAAGATGGCTAGTTCTCAAAAAGAAAATACTAGAAACCGTCTGGTAAAAACTATTTTTGATACTTTGTTCTGTCTTTGATCTTTGCCTGCGCAAACGCGTGCTTCCTGTTATTGCACGATTCGCATCTTCCACAGTGAACCTTCGAGTGGGAATAACAACTCCATGTATTGAAAATGGTTCCTCCAAACTTTTTGTAGCCTGCCTTTACCAGCGAGCTCTTGGAAATTCCAGCAGAATACGGAGTCCAGATCTTTATCCTGTTTCTTATTCCATATCTGATACCGTCAATCTCGCCCTCGTTTAGCGCCGACTCGATTTTTTTGGAAAACGCCGGTCTGCAGTCTGGATATTTTTTATCATCCGTGTGGGCCCCATATGCAACCAGAGATGCCTTTAGCGAAAAGGCCCAAGCGGTGGCAATGCTTAAAAATATCGCGTTTCGAATCGGGACCACTATGGAATAATCAAATTTTGTCGGCAGGGCTTTTTTTACATCAGTCAGAACGTTGCTCCGGCCGTAAAGCCCCCTCATAAAGTCAATTTTCACAGTTTTGTGCTCTTTTAGCTTCAGTGCCATGCCGACACGCCTTGCCGCATCAAGCTCCTCTGACGCTCTTTGCCCATAGGAAAACGTGATCCCGTACAAGTCGTATTTTGATCCAAGATATGCCCCAAGGCATAGAGAATCCAATCCACCACTAAGAATTACTACAGCTTTTTTCCTCAAGTCAAATCAAGCAGCTTTTTTGATTTTTACTCCCTGCGATGGCTTGCAGATCACTACATGACAGTCAGTCTTTGCCGACGCAAACCCTGACTTCATCGACCTTGCAATTTTGTTAAGATCAGACTTTGTCGTAGCAAATGCAATTATTGATGGCCCAGCGCCGCTAATTGTTACACCCAGCGCCCCGGCTCTTAGGGCATTTTTCTTTACTACGGAAAAACCCGGAATCAAATGTCGCCTTGCGGGTTCGACAATAATATCCTTAATTGATCTGCCTATCAGCTCAGAATCCTTTCTTACAAACCCTGCCGCTATCGCCGCCGCGTTTGACAGGTTTATGACAGAATCTGAAAGCCTGATCTGTTTTGGCACTACGCTTCTTGAAACGGCTGTCTTTTTGGGTGGCACATCTAGTTTAGGGATGGCAACACAAAGCCTAAGATCATTTGGGGGTGAAATCTTGATCACGTCAAGCGGCCTTGTCCTTACAATCACAAACCCTCCCAAAACCGAGGCCGACACATTGTCATAATGAATCGCACCCGCACTTGCCTTCTCACCAACTGCGGCGCATTCTACTAGGGTGTTTTCAGCGAGCCCTAACCCAAAAAGCCTGTCAAATGCGACCGCGGTAGCAGCTGCAGAAGCAGCACTGCTTCCCATCCCAAAGCCCGCCGGGACTCCTTTTTTTATTTTGAGCTCAATGCCGCCCTTTACCCTGAATCTTTTTTTCATGTATTCTGCTACTAACCCAGCCGTGTTTTTCGTAGGCGATATGGGAACCAAGTCTTTGGTAATTATTGTAATTCCGCTCTTTTTCTTCGTCAGGGTTACCTCATCAAAGAATGCATCCAACGCAAGGCCGAATACGTCAAAGCCAGGGCCTAGATTTGCAGTAGATGACGGCGCTTTTGCGGTAACTACTCTCATCAGTCCTCTACCTCCTCTCCTAGGTTAAGAATTCTGCTCAATGCTGCCTCGAGATTTGGCATGCCATCCCCAGTCATATTTGAAACTGGAATGAGCCCCTGCGCAAATCCAGAAACATTCAGGCTGCGTAGCACGTTTGTCAAAAGGACATATGTTTCACCATCAGATTCTGCAGAAATCGCGTTTTCTAGCAACTTGATATTTGTAGTCCATCTGAGAATCTCAGGAATCTTGTCCGCTATCAAATCAGTTTTTGTCAGAACGTTAATTGTCGAAAGGCCCAACCGGAGCCTAATCGATGTAGCCAATAATGCCATGGAAACAAAGTTTATCGCAGTAGTGATTAGCGCACCGTCATACAAAAACAGGGCAGATTTCTGATCCGCATTGAAATTGTTAACAAAGTACGGACCGCTAGCTCTGTACGCAAAAAGTTCGATTTGTCCAGGCGTATCAATAATCAGATAGTCCGGGTTTATTTTGTCTGCTTCTTGTTGGATTTCGTCAATTTTGGATGCAATAAGATCACTGGCCATCATCAAGGCTCCGTTTGGCCCAAGGTCATACTGTTTCATTATGGAAACGATATCAATAAAATCACGAACATCAACATCTGGCGTATACGGGAGTGATATCACTCCAGGATCCAGATTCAAAATCGCGGCAAAAGCACCGCTTCTGGTATAATACTCGTGAATCTTTGAGCTAAGCAAAGACTTACCAGAACCCGCCGTGCCTGCAATAAAAACTACTTTCAATTTCTGATGATTATTGTTGATGGCTTATATTTGAATTAATTAGCAGGTCACTAAAATGAATTGGCGGATAGTAGCTTTTCTTGCAAGTATAGTGCCGTTCATAATAATCGCAATCCAGTTCAAGGTAACCCCAGAAGACATTTTTGCAGTCGGGCTAATTCCATTCATTGCTGCCTTTGCTGCAATGATGTGCAAGCTCTTCTTGCAGGGAGTAAAATTTCATTATATCATAAACAAGTTTCACGGATCGCTAGAATCGCTTTGGAGAACAATATTTGTTAGAATCGGCTCGGAGTTTGTCACGCTTACCACACCAATGTTTGTCGGGGGCGAAGTGGTTAGAATCTACTGGATGAACAAAAGGGGGGTTACTACGGCAAAGGCTTCCTGGATTGGAATATTCGAGATTGTCACGGAGGTTCTTGCGGCAGGATTATTGTCAATAACTGCCGGCGTGTTTGCAATTTTGAACGGGTATGTGGCAATTGGGGTGACGGTTCTTGCTTGTGCAACCCCGATTGTCGGAATGTGGGCCGGCTTATTCTTTCTTACCGCAAAAAGAACATTTCAGGTACCAAAATCACTTGCAAATTTTATCGTAAAGATCCGCAAGGAAAAAGGACAGCACTATCTGAACAAGACAAACCAGTGGATGGACGACATCTGCGCGATGAGTAGGGAAAATCTGCACGCAAGGGAAGCAAAAAAAGCATTTTCTGTAAGCCTGCTTATCTCACTTGCATCTTGGTTGGTCTTTGGATTATCATTCATGCTAATCTCCATGGGCACTGAAAACACAATTCATGCGATGGAATCAATCTTTGCAGTTATGGCAGGAAATGCGATAGGAAACCTACCAATAACAGTGGGAGGATCCGGGCTCACGGAGTTTGGCGTATGGGCATACCTGAATCACCTTAGTGATTTCAAGCTGGAGCTGCCGCAAAACAGTGTAGAATGGGATACCATAATTGCCTGGCGAATCGCAACATATCAGATGCCTATCCCAATCGCGTGGTTCCTGCTAATGAAAATGGCGCTTCGAAAATACCAAAAACCAATTCAATAGAAACCAACTTATCTTCAGATCCGCCAAAAACAAGACATGTTATTTAAGGGCAAGACGGTGGTGATAACTGGTGCTTCAAGCGGAATAGGTGCTGCATCAGCACTGGAGTTTGCAAGGAGGGGAGCAAACCTTGTACTTGTTGCAAGGACGAGAAAAAAACTTGAAGCAATAGAATCAGGTGCGGCCAAATTCGGCATCAAAACCCTTGTCTGTCAGTGCGATGTTTCACAAAACTCGCAGGTTCAGAAAATGGGTGAACAAGTACTTGACAAGTTTGGCGCAATAGATGTACTCGTCAACAATGCCGGTTTTGCAATTTTCGGCAAGGTTTCTGAGCTGACAATTGAACAAATCGAGTCCCAGATGGCGACCAATTACTTTGGAATGATTTATTGCACAAAGCGGTTTCTACCGGCAATGCTAGAAAAAAACTCTGGCCATATTGTTAATGTGGCATCTGTGGCTGCATCGTTTGGCCTGCCGGGAATCGCGTCGTACTGTGCATCAAAGTTTGCGATGTTGGGTTTTTCTGAAGGCCTCAAACACGAACTCCACGGAACCAACGTGGGAATAACAGTTGTCAGCCCAATAATGGTAAGAACAAACTTCTTTGATGACTCTTCATTTGAGAAAATGCCAAAATACTCACTAACCTCATTGAGCGCAAAAACGGTAGCAAAGGCAGTAGTCTCTGCGGCTGGGTCCTCAAGACTTGAGATAATAGTACCACCAATTGTACGCGGTGCAGTCTGGGCAAAACATGCGATTCCGTTCATCGTAAACCCGATAGTGGGAACTGCCTTTAGAAAACAACTAGAAAAAAAATGACTTATTCCTCGGATTCGCCAGAGCTTGCATCGTCTGAGGCAACATCGATGAGTTCCATTTTTTTCAGCTCAAACTGGTAGATGGCGTCCATTTCAATTTCTTTGTCTTTTTTGAGGAAATCAATTGTCTTTTTAGATAGCGGTGCCTTTAGCAAATCAAACGCAAACTCGTACACCACACCCCTTTCACAGTCAGCAGGCTTGGTGTTTTTTGGAAGATCCATTGTGATGATGTGACGTCCATCTGCTATCCCCTCGTAGAGCTGTACATCTACTTTTTTGACATCATCGTATATTTCTAAAATATAGCCGGTTCTAGTAACGGATTCCGACTCTACAAACTTGGTGTTTTTTATCTCGTCTATTACCCAGTCTGGAAGGTCATCCTTCTTTTTTACCACGAGGCATCCACCTACTTGTCTTTTTTGCTTTTTTGCCACCAGTCAAGATAGTCGTATTGCTTGTCTTCTCTTGTCGGGTCTCTGCGATTGATCTTGTCGCGAATATCGCCTACCTGCTCTCTTGTGGCGTAAAGGCCGCATCTTTTGCAGATAAAGTGCTTCGTTATGGGATCAAATTTCATAGGAACCTCGATTTCTTCTATGACTTTTTGGATGCTTTCTTGGCTTCCACTTGCAGCCTGACGCTCAATGGCCGCCTTTCGTTCTTTTGCTAGGCATTCTGGGCAATTAACCAATGCTTCTGTCAAAAAAATTTTCCATAAAAGCGTTCCCACACCTTGTTTGATCGCAAATCTGGTACGCGGATTATGTCGTCATCCCCTTCGGTCCGTTCGCCCATCGAATACCGCGTACCAGACATTTTACGCCCAACAAAAAACTAATTATCTTTTTGTCTTAACTGGCAAGCATCTCAGAGGCAATTTTTGCAGCATGCCTTGCGCCATTTGGGACAAAGTTTGCCTGAAATTCATGTATTGCCTCTTGGAACTTGTTATAGTTGTTTTTTAGCTCATAAATCGCGGCAATTACCTGTTTTTTGTTGGTGGCGCCAATTCCGAGCTTGTGTTCCTGCGCCCAACGAATTTGGTTTGTCTGCTCGTCATAGACGGGAATTCCGATTATCGGCTTGCCCTTGACTCCGATTATCTCCCCCATCACAGTATGGGAACCGTTTACTACTGCATAGTCACACATCTCAAGCGCGGCTTCTTTTTGCTGATTTGTCAGGAATCCGATGTCAATCTGAATCCAATCTATTTTCTTTTCCAAGGCCTCCAAAACAGAATACGTCTTGCCGTCCTTTCCAAGAACCCTGTCTATTGATGGATCTTCTGTAGCATGCGAGACTATTCTTTTTTCGTTTTTCATCTGTTCGGAGTGGAATACCTGCTCGTATTTGCTGCCGGTAACCTGGTTTGTGGACTTGTTTCCAGTCCTCATCCAATATCCAAATCTGTTCCCATCAAGGAGCTTTTCAAGGTCTGTTCTGCTAGCTTGTTTTTGCGTTTTGTTAGAGGCAAAATGTCCTACGTACACCACCTTTTCTTTGAGCTTTTCTGGTAAATTGAGGTTGTACTCGCATATTGTGTATGGAGGAGGTGAATCCGCAACTATAATTTTTGTTGCCTTTGCAATTTGTCTTGCAACAAAGACCACGCCAGGATAAAAATAGAATCTGGACTTCCACAGCTTCGGCATGAACTGGTTGGTGATGAAAATAGAGTTAATGTTTCTATTTTTTGCCAAAATGTTCGGGCCCATGTCCCCGTCGTTTATGACCAGATCAAACCCAGTGCTGTCAAAAAGCTTGGCCTCTTTTTTCAGATAGCTGCTTATCTGCCTTATGACGGGCGGATTACCGCGAATCGGAAAAACCGTGTTTAGCATCGACAGAAAGACACTCGGGCCATACTTGCCATCAATCGGCGTAGGCATCAAAATCTCATGAATGTTTTGTCTTTGGTCTGGGAATTTCTTTAGAAGCTTTTGGTAAATTTCATCCTTGCTTGAATAATGAATCTCACATTCTTCTTTTACAAAGTTCGGGAGCTCCTCGTTTATTGACATCATTCGGGAATAGTGTCCATTCCCCCACGAATAGATGAATTGGCCTATCTTCTTCACAAATTCAGATCAAAAACAGCTGGCATAAATTTTCAATGCTTAAGTGTATCTAGGATGTCGTGAATGTTATTCGGACCAACCTTCACAGTGATTGTCTGCCCTGATTTTAGCGCTTTTGTGACAACCTCGGAGGCATCCGGCTCTGGCTTTGCAAGCCTGATTAGTAACAGCTTTTCTATTCTGTGCAGATATTTTCCTAGTCCTATCTCTTTTGCGGTATTGATTATCTCATCGTCAATTCCGGAGAGAGGCATCCATGAGGTGAGCTTGTTTTTTGAAATAATTCGGGCGTTTTGCTCAACGAACCACATCGGAAACACAAGGGGGGAAAGTGGCAAGGAAACCCGTTGTATCCCATCGCGTTTTGCTACAAGGCACGAAATTTCCACCACTGCCTTGATTCTGAGCTGAAGCGTCTTTGCGACATCTTGTTTTACGGGAATTGCGAAAAAATCCAAATTCACTTTGGGGGACAGAACCCTTGGAATAATTCTGTTTATGATTTTTACAAGCTCCAACAGATTTGCCTCGTTGTGATAACACACCAGAATCTTGACATCAAAGCCTTGCTTGATTGACTCTAAACACGAAACTGCAGACAGCTCATCGTAAACACAACACACCATCTTTTGATCCTGAGAGTTGTAGGGAACTCCACCATGCCCTTTGTCAATAAAAATGGAAATGTAGGCATTCTTTTTTGTCAAAAAACAATGAATGAGCTTATCATGCTTTACCTCGGTTCCGGGCCTGCAGCTCATATCTGCAACCTTGTCAATCAGGGCAGCGGTTGCTGCAACCTCTATATCCTTTGGTAAATAACCTGAGGACTGACCCTCAACTTTAACAAAAAACTCGTCTCCGCGCAAAAGTAGGCTTGCACCAATCTTTGCAATAGATGAAACTGTCACATCAAACTTGTTTTCAATTCGCCTTGCTATTGAAACCTTCTCAACTCCAAAAAGCAGGTTAATTGCAGACGATGCAAAGACTGGATCGTTTGCATCAACTACAATGAGGTTGTCGTCTTTTAATATCTGTCCGAACTGCTGTCCCTGATTTTTGAGAACTTTTTTGATGTTTCCTACAAGGACATTTTGTTTGTTTTTGGCAAAAATTGAGGGAAAAACAACCACAAACGAGCCTTCTTTCATTTTTCTTACTTGTTTTTAGCTGTTTAAATTTTGAATGCCCAGTAATAATTATAAAACAAATTTTGTCCGAATTTGTTGTGGCACGATTCACGCAAGCACAGATTGACGAGCTTAATTCCAAGCTAAAAACGCCCGAGGACACCCTGAAGTGGGCATACAATACGTTTGGCGATAAAATTGCCAAGGCCTCAAGTTTCGGCCCTGAAGACAGCGCAGTTACGGACATGATAATCAAGGTAAACCCAAAGGCCAGATTTTTCACACTTGATACGGGCAGACTAAACCAGGAGACATACGATATAATGGATCAAATTGCGAAAAAATACAACATAAAATTCGAAGTGTTGTTCCCAGATACCAAAGAAGTACAAGAAATGGTACACATAAAGGGAATCAATCTCTTCTATGAGAGTGTGGAAAACAGAAAGCTCTGTTGTGAAATAAGAAAAGTCCATCCTCTAAACAAGATGCTCTCAACGCTTGATGCTTGGATAACCGGGCTTAGACGTGATCAGAATGAAAATAGATCAAAGGCATCGATGATTGAAATTGACAGCCTGCATGGAGGAATAATCAAAATTAATCCAATCATCAACTGGACCTGGGATCAAACTCTTTCTTACATCAAAGAACACAATCTACCCTACAACAAACTGCTTGACAAAGGGTACACAAGCATTGGCTGCGAGCCATGTACTAGGGCAATAAAACCAGGAGAGGATCTAAGGGCTGGCCGTTGGTGGTGGGAATCTGACACGCACAAGGAATGTGGATTACACATGGACCACTCAAAATGACCGGCAGTGATAACGTCATCAGACCTCATGGTGGTCGGCTGGTAAACAGAATCGTGCAAAAAAGCCCGTCTGGGGCATTCTCAATTATAATAAGCGAAGATTTGGCAAACGACGTGGAAAATATAGCTGATGGCATCTTTAGCCCTCTGGAAGGATTTCTTGGCAAGCAAGACTTTGAGGCCGTTGTTTCACGAGGGAGACTTGCAAATGATCTTGCGTGGACGGTGCCAATTATACTTGATGTGGACAAGGAAACTGCGACAAAAGCAAAACAGGCTGGAGCAGTATCACTAAAAACAGCAGAAAACGGCGAGTTTGCCATATTACACGTTGAGGAAACGTATACCTTTGAGAAGCAAAAAATGGCCCAGGCAGTGTATGGCACAACCGACACAAACCATCCCGGTGTGGCAAAAACATTTTCAATGAATGACTATCTACTCGGCGGTAAGATCGACTACTTCCAAAGACCAAAGGATGACCCTATTAGAAAATACAGGATGACACCTACACAGACAAGAAAGGCGTTTTTGGACGCAAACTGGAAGACAATAGTTGCATTTCAGACAAGAAATCCACCACACGTAGCACATGAAATGCTGCAAAAAGAATCACTGACTACACACGACGGGGTGTTTGTGAACCCCCTAATCGGCAAGAAAAAATCAGGGGATTTTGTTGACGAGGTAATTTTAGAATCATATCTTGCAATGATTGAGAACTATTATCCACAAAACAGGTGCAAGCTTGCCACACTGCACACAGAAATGAGGTATGCAGGGCCAAAGGAAGCAATCCACCACGCAATAATGCGGCAAAACTATGGGTGTACACACATAATCATAGGACGCGATCATGCGGGTGTTGGCAAGTATTACTCTCCATTTGCAGCCCAAGAGATATTCTCTAACTATCCTGATCTTGAGATAAAACCAATCTTTTTCCCGGCATTTTATTATTGCAAGAAATGTCTTGCCTTTACAAACGAGCGAGCATGTCCACACAGCCCAGAATTTCACGAACAAATAAGCGGAACAAAACTTCGAACGTTAATAGACGAGGGCAATTCACCTTCGGAATTTATCATGCGCCCTGAAGTAATCAGAGTGATTATGAATCACAAAAAGCCGTTTGTGGAATAGATGAGACTTTTACTAGTAGCCATGTTGTTGTGCATGAGCGTGATTATTCCAGCCTATGGGCAAGTCGCAAACCCGTCACTAACCGTACAAAAAATCGACGTGCCTGCAAGTGACTTTAACAAGGTTCAGCAGGACGCGATGCCTGTCAAATTTGAAAAAACGCATGCAGGAAGCTGGCAGATAACAATCCAGAACAATCTTCTCTATGGAAATCCAAGGGGAGATGCAGTAGTCAGAATATACGACGTAAACACTGTAGACAAGTTCATAGAAATAGGAATGTCAAGCCCGCCTGAGCACCAATTCTGGGTCGCCATGAATTTTCCAGACATTGGATACATCCCGGCAACGCGGATTGACAAGGAAGGGTGGTTTGACGGGATAAATGTGATCATAGCAAATAGCGACGCGCAAGGGGTTTCAATTAGCAACGGACAGAGAATAGTAGTTAGCGGTGTGGACCTGCAAGAATTCGTTGTCGGCAGCTACCAGGTATTTGGAATGGAAGAAAGAACAGATCCCCCCGCAATGAGCTCGGGCAGTCTTAGTATCGAGATAATGTCAGGTGACGTATCGAAAAACCCGTTTCATTACTATCCATTTTATGTGACCGGTGCAGTCGGCGGGATAATTGCTATCCTGCTGGTGCTCAAGAAGCGTTCCTAGTTTTGTAGTATTTGCAGAGTTTTTTTATCTTGCAGACATTACACATCGGTGAAACCGGCTTGCAGATGTTTTGGCCATACATCACAAAAGTATCGTTGATCTCAAGCCAGTACTTTTTGGGGATCTTTTCAGCTAGCGCAAACTCGGTCTCCTCTGGAGTTTTCGTATCCACAAGACCAAGCCTGTTTGATATACGATGTACATGAATGTCGACTGGTATGGCCGGTTTTTCAAAGGCGTACACCAATACACAATTTGCGGTCTTTCGCCCCACACCCGGCATCTTCACAAGATCGTCTAGGTTGTCTGGGACCTTTCCGCCATACTGTGTCTGGATTATCCTTGCTACCTCGATTATCCTTCTTGCCTTTACATGGTAGAATCCAATCGACCTGATTATTTTTTCAACATTTTTGGTTTTGGCAGCAGCCAATTCCCCCGCAGTTCGGTATTCTGAAAATAATCTTTTTACTACCTTTGTCGTGTTTTCGTCCTTTGTCCGTGCAGACAGAATGGTACCAATAAGGATGGCAAAGGGATCTCCTTTTTCAACGTCGTGGAGTTCACGCAGTGCAGTCATTCTTGGCGGCTTAACAGAATTCATCGTATCAATCATCCCGCGCAAAATCCTTTCCATTTGCTTTAGTTTATCATCATTGTATAATTAAGCTAAAGCGAAACACGCCAAGTATTATAGAACCAAGACTACAACCATATCCGTGGAACTGACAAAAGAAGAAGATCTTGCACTGGGGGGAGAATACGGAGAAACCATGCAAACCGCATACAGAATCCTAGTTGCAACCGGGGAGGCAACAAACGCACAAAAGCTCATTCCAATAAAATGGGCTCACCTTTCAGGCGTTAACTACAACACAATAGGGGATGCTGGAGAGGAATTCCTTGCAAAGTTGAGCAAGTCGGCCAAGTTCAAAGTGATGACTACTGTCAACCCAATGGGATTTGACTTTGACAAGGTTTCAAAGTATAACTTGTCAGATGATTTCGTAAAAAAACAGCAAAGCATCAGGGACTCGTATCGGAAAATGGGAGTGATCCCGTCGTTTTCATGCATCCCATATGAGATTTTTGATCTACCAGAAAAGGGAACGCAGGTATCGTTTGCCGAAAGTAACGCAGCAATCTACGCAAACTCGATTGGCAACCTAAAGACAAACAAGGAGAGTGCGTTTTCTGCCCTTGCAAGCGCGCTGACCGGCAAAAGTCCATACTCTGATCTTAGAGTAGACGATGCACCAAACCTCACAATACGGATGAAAATCGAGAGGCCAAACGAGATGGCATTTGGAATGCTTGGGTTTTTTGCAGGTAAAATCGCTGACAATTCGGTCAGAATCTCTGGCGTTTCAACCATGGACAAGCGTAGCTGCAAGTCATTGTGCGGGGGTATGGGCACATCTGGGCGCTGTGGCAAGTTTGTTCTTGGAGAAGAGACACCTAACTCTGAAAAGGTAGATTTTGGCAAAAAAGAGATGCAAAATATCCATGACGAGCTAAACACTGCGGAAAAGGGTGACATCATAACGCTTGGCAGCCCGCAGCTCGGCCTTGAAGAAATGGCCGACCTCTCCGCAATGCTAAAGGGAAGATCATTTACGAAAAGATGCATGATCTTCTGTCCAAGAGCTGTTCAGGAGCAAGCAAGAAAAATAGGATATGCCAACGAGATTGAGCGGGCGGGGTGTGAGATCCTTTCTGACTGTTGCACATGCCTCAGCCCGTTAGTAGACAAGAACGATGTTGACTCTGTCACCACAAACAGCATCAAGGGAGCTTACTATCTGAAGAACTCAAATGGTGTAGATGTTAACCTGAAACCTCTTTCACAAATAATACAAGATGAGACAAAATGAAAGTAATAGTAAGTGGGAAAGCGCACGGCATAATTCTCAAAACAAACATGCCGATCAATTTTCTTGGCTCTATTGACAAAAAAACCGGAATGATAAATGACAAAAGGCATGATCTTGTGGGAAAATCAGTAAAGGGGCACATCCTTGTTTTTCCGCACGGCGTAGGCAGCAGCGTTGGCGCATATACAATATACTCGTTAAAGTCAAGCAATGCAGCACCAAATGCCATGGTGTGCACAAAGACAGATCTCACCGTAGCATCAGGTTGTGCTCTTGCAAACATACCGCTTGTGATCGTACCACAGGAGGAATTTGGTAGGCTTGAAAGTGGCAAGCAAGTAACACTTGACACAGATTCAGGCAAAATATCATAGTCTTTTTCGAATTATTTTGCCATTTGGCAGATCCTCCCTGAAAATTATTCCCTCAAATGAAAAGATCTTGGTGTGTTTTTCTTTCCAGCATTCTTCTGGGAGACTTGCCTTTTGGCACGTATGGGCAAGGAACACCTCCTCATTCCAACCATATTCAACTGGAACCTGTGGCAAAAGCAAGCCAGAATGGTTGCCCTGACTTACTATGAGGCCGTCCCTGCCAACCTTGATTTTCAACGGAATCTGGAGTGGATCACCGACTTTGATCTCTACTGGGGGGGTGAGAACTGTTACCTCAAACGTAATCTTGTCAAGCTCAGACGGCTTCACTGGAGGAAACCGAGGATCTTGTGTAGCTGCAGCAATCGCTGCTTCTGGTAATGCCTCGTCTAACTTTCTTGGCAGCGGAAAACCGATGCAGCCACGAAGATCATTTTTTACATCAAGTGTGACAAATACCCCTGACTCGAAGGAAAATTTGGACTTTAAATCACTACCAAGTTCTATCTTACGGCCATTTTTAACAAATTCTGTAACTATTCTTCTTGCAGTCTGTACTAAAATCGCTCCATCCTCATCTGAAACATCATATCTTTTCATTTATTTCAGCAATGAGTTTCTCCAAGTTTCTAATATGAGTTCCTTCCCAATAGACGTGCTTGCAGTCATCACAGACCCAGAACCTTTCTGTGTTCTGGGCTGTTTTTTGCGGGATTTTATCCATGACTTGCCCTTTTTCTACCTCGTGCAAATCGCCATTACACATGGAGCATCTTGCATTGTCTGCGCTGAACTCGTATTTTCCCAAACCTAAACTCTCTGCAATTTGTATCATCTGATCTTTTTCTGCGCGTACGGAGAGCTCAACTGCCAAAACATCATGCCTTTTCGCATTAATTGCTAGCTGATGATCTCTTGTTATTATTACGCGATTCTCTTTTTTTGCTATCAAAACCAAGTCTTCATCACTAATAGTTGCAGAATATTTGCAGTCAAAGCCTAAAATCCGCAGCTTTTTTGTTACCGTTCCAAGCATTGCGTCTATGATAAATCTAGGCCGGTTCAACTTTGGTGTTGCCCGTTTCTGTTATATGACTCTCGCCTGCAGGCAGTGCGCGCACGAAATCATCAATATCGAACTGTTTTGCAATGTCTTCTTGCAACCTTATGAACTCTATCCGTAGCCTTTTCGCAGTTTCTGTCATGTCATTGCTGCCTGGTTCTATTACTGCATAACAAATACAGATTTTTTTCACTGCCTCTGGTGGGCCGCACATGATAACATATCGTTCATCATGGTATAGTATTCCTACTGCCAGCCTTAAGGTTGGTGCCTTTATGAAATTTTTATGTCCCTCCAAAACAAAAGAGCCCCTTGACAGAAACTGGCCGCTGGGGGCCGCTTTTTTTACCTGATCTGGGTTTATCCAATATGCATTCATGCCGTACATTGCCTCTCGCCATGCTCGGCTAAAGCAGACAGTCGCACTTGCTACTTCGTTTAATGTGTCAAATGGTATGTTTTCTGGCGCGTCCTTTAGGACAAAAAACGGCGAACCAAAAATTTCTGCATGAAAGACCTTATCGTTTTTTCCGAGCTGCTTTCGTATTATGGCAGAATTTGATGACGAGTCTCTACCTCCTATAGCTAGCAGACCGTCAGAGGTGAAAAACCACCTGTATCTTTCAAACCATTCTTTTTTCCTAAATTCTGTGAAAAAGGAAGCGCTTTTAGTTGTATCTGACTGGGATTTCAGCTTTTCAATCTCTTTTTGGTTTCTCTTTCTTAGCGACCCGATTGATTCTATTGCGGCCGATTGTTTTTTTGCCTCATCAAATAACGTGGATGCAATTGCAGGAAACGATGATTCTGGGCGTATTTGGATCTTTTCACTGTCGATTTTTAGAAACGGAACCCCCCTTTCTTTGATCAACTCCGCATTGTGTGATTTTAGAATTTCGGCAGCCGCAGGATCATCGATCCTGGTTATTCCAAGTGACGCAAACGTAAAGAGGGCCTTTGCCACATCTGATATTTTTTCCGATTTTTCTTTCACCAGTGAGATTGCCTTGGTTTGCTCGTCTATTTTGGACTGGAGATCAGCGATTTTTTTATCAAGTGAGCTTGTTTTTGTTGCCCTGCCTTTTTCCAGCAGGACTTTGGAAAACACCCTATCTAGGCCCTCTATAAAGCTTGGAATTTTTTCCTGCTCCGAATCGGGAATGATGTTAACTGGATAGACATCAAAACCATCTTCAGTTCTGGCAATTATTGGGTCGTGATTTCCAGTCACTATGTCCTGCGTTAGCGCTTTTGCAGACGATATGATGTCTTTGATATTATTTTCAGTAAGGGAGTTACCGGTTGCATCAGGATCAATTTTTGCAGAACGTAGTATTGTTTCTGAGTACTTTGATGGAAGTCCAAACGTTCTTCCAAACCATTTTGCTATTGAAGTTGAAACAGTCTTTAACTCTGTAAAATTTTCTTCAGAAATATCAAAAATATTAAGGCCTTTCTGCGGCGGCGGGATGTATGTGCTGCTGACATGCAGCTCCCTATGTCTTACCGCGATTGAGTGCAAAAGCGCTAGAACCTTGAGCTCCTTGTTGCAAAGCAAGATATTGCCATCTCCAAAAAACTCGCAAATCAGAACAAATTCCTTGTCAAATCCGGCAAACGTCATATACGCGATTCGTTCAACACCCATTTGTTCTATTTTGACAATCTTTAACCGCAAAAGATCGTCTCTGAGCCGCCTTACCATCTTGTTTTCTTCTATCGGGTCAATCTTGATTCCAGTGAACCACATTCCAATTGATGATATCACCAAAAAAAGATCTGGTTTTTCCGGGTGGTGTAATTTCAAAAGAATACTATCTTGATTTATCGAATAGATGTTATTCACATAATATCCGCTTGTCTGCTTTGATATCTCGCTGACAAGAAAGGTCAGTTCAATTCCTGCTAGTCCCACAGTAATTTACCAAAAGAATCTGAATATACTCTTACTGATGAATCAAGCGTGCCAAACATTTTAAACCGGATATAATAGAGTCATCGTAGAAATTTCGTTGAAACACCCAAAGAAAAAGGCGCCAAACCCAGAAGATCCTAAAAATAATGATGAACAACCACAAGTAGCGCCGCCAACTGACAGTCAAGATGAAATAACAAGAAGAAAAAAACTCTTGGACAAGCTGTTTTGGATTCGGATCGGGCTTGCAGCAATAGCTGGAGTCGCGGCCACGTTTTTGTTTGAATCAATAGATGGCGAGGAAAGAAGGTGGGCATCAATAATGTTCATGATTGTGATTTTCATAGTATCTGCAGTGATAGGAAAGGCAATGAAAATCGGGCTTCCACCCTCTGATAGGAAAAAAATCGTTACTACTGGAATCGGCAGTTACGTGTTCATCTATTTGTTCATGTGGATTCTCTCGTACACCCTAGTACACCTTCCTGGCACGGGAATTAATCCGCTAAAACCAATCTAGGATCATGTGGAAATACAAGACCCCTGGAATACCGGACGAATTTTTTGAGAGGACAGATGAGGTTCCGATAACAAAAGAAGAAGTGAGAGTAGTTCAAATAAGCAAAGCAAGACTTGGATCTGGGAATATAGTTTATGACATTGGGTGCGGAAGCGGCTCCATAACTGTCGAAGCTGCACTACAAGTGGGTCAACAGGGAAAGGTCTATGCTGTAGACGTTGATCCAAGGGCAGTAGACCTCACCAAAACAAATCTCACTAAGTTCGGCGTTTCAAACGTTGAGCTGATTCTTGGTGACGCAAAACAAAAAGTATCGGGCCTGCCAGTAGCGGACGCAATATTCATCGGGGGAACAGGCGGCGACACGAAGGACATCTTGGTCTTATGCCACGAGAAGATGAAACCCGGTGCGAGAATAGTAATTGGAATTATTTTAATTGAAACCCTTTATGCTGTTTTAGAAGCGATAAACAAGCTTGACTTTGCCGACATTGACATCACACAAGTCACGATATCAAAGAGCAGGAAAACCTCTACTGGCACCATGATGCTGGCAAGAAACCCAGTCACAATAATTTCAGCAACAAAAAGATAGACAATTCGCTTTTAACTAGGAAATTTTGATCCAAAACATGTTTGAGCTTGTTTGTGTGGGATGCGGACCGGGAGATCCAGAACTACTCACAGTTAAGGCTGTAAAAGCGATACAGAATGCCGAAGTAATTGCTTGTCCTACTGCAAAGGAGGGCAAGCCAAGCATCGCACTGTCTGTAGTAGAGTCAATAATTGCCAAACCGGAAATAGTGAACCTTGTCTTTCCAATGGTAAAGGACAAAGAAACACTCGAGTCCACGTGGGAACAAAACACAAAGATTTTGGCACAAAAAGTACACGAGGGAAAAAAGGTGGTGTATCTCACGGTAGGCGACCCGTATCTGTACAGCACTTGGATATACCTCCATAGGGAGCTGCAGACAAAGTATCCGGAAATAAAGATCTCAGTCATCCCTGGAATTGTTTCGATGTTTACTTTTGCGTCAAAGGTAGGGATAAGCCTCGCAGAAGGGGCCGAAACCTTGGCAGTCATACCATCATGCTATGATCTGTCGCGAGTACAGGAGACTGCGAAAAATTGCGATACGATGATTTTTCTCAAAGATGGCAGATATTTTGATCAAGTAATCAAGCTGCTCAAAGAAGCCGGGTTCTCAGATAATTCGATTTTTGCGATAGGCCAAGACCTTGGAACCCCAAATGAAATCGTCAAAAGGATGAGACTTGGAGACGTCAACGAAAGCACAATGACTACGAAATATTTCTCAATCATGGTGGTAAAGCGTGTCTAAGGTCTACTTTGTCGGATGCGGGCCTGGTGATCCAGACCTCATCACGGTCAAGGCAAAAAAACTTCTCTCAAAGGCAGACGTCGTAGTGTATTCAGGCTCCTTGATTCCAAATCAAATACTCAAAGTCTGCAAGAAGGCAAAACTGCATGACGCGTCAGGCCTTGTCAGAGAGGAAATCTTTGAAATTCTGAAGAACAGTGCGCAAAAAAACAAGCTTGTCATACGACTCCACGACGGAGATCCAGCCATCTATGGCGCAATACGGGAGCAGACAGACAACTTACAAAAAGATGGAATCGAATGCGAGATCGTGCCTGGTGTTACCTCGTTTTTGGCCTCATCTGCGGCCTTGGGGCTGCAACTGACCCTTCCTGGAATCACCCAAACCATCATAGTGACACGCGCAGAAAAACGCACCAAAGTGCCGGAGCGGGAACGCATCTCGGAGCTTGCCAAGCACAAATCTACAATGATTTTCTATCTGAGCGTTCATCTCTTGTCAGACATAGTAAAGGAGGCAATCAAGGGCGGATATCCAAAGTCAACTCCTGCTGCAGTCGTATACAGAGCCAGCTGGCCTGATCAAAAAATAATTACCGGAACTCTTGAGGATATAGTAAAAAAAGTATGGGCAGCAAAGATAACGAGAACTGCCATAGTGATGATTGGTGACGTAATACAACCAAAGTCGTACGAATATTCCAAACTGTATGACAAAACATTCAGTCATGGTTACAGAAAATCAAAGAAGACTGTTCAGTAATAAATTAAAAATAAAAAAAGAAAATAGTTTGGGATTATGGGGTCAGTGAGGATGTAGTTCCACCGATGTTAATTCGCCATTCGACTGTAAGCTGGTCACCGTTGTTCAGGGTGATAGCTGGGAATGTCTGTCTTGCGAAAAGACCGTTGGTGCTGTCACTAGTTGAGTTGAATAGACCTGACTCGGATACAGTTTGAGAGTTTGGTGCGCCGTTTTGGAATGTAGCTGAGATTCTTGTGTCTGTAGTTGTTCCTGAACCGCTGCCAGTTGAGTTGGTAAACCAATTAGTAGTTCCAGCTTTTATGTTGAGACTTGCACCAGTACCAAAACTAGTTGCGTTGTGCGGGTTACCTAATTTGTAATCAGCACTTGTCACTGTTTGTGAGCTGTTTCCGATCTGTATGAATCTAAAACCATCAGTGTTTTGGCCTACACATACACTAGTACCTGTTGCTGAACCGCCGCTTCCTGAAAATAGCATTTTTGCTACACAGTTTTCGCCTTGGTTCACGACCTGGTTATCGGATTGTCTGTATTCTTTGATGTTTCCTGCCGCATCTCTGACTGTAGTTATTACATGTCCCGTTATCAGTCCGGTTGCACTTGTAGTTTGAGCATCATTTTTTGTTCCGGTCAAGCCAAAAATAGTAGAACTAAACAAACCTGCTACAACTGTCAGTGCGATACCTAAGACTAATGTCGTGGTGTTCAATTTCATTACTATGGCTTTTCTTAATGTGATATATAGTGATAATGGAATTTTTTTGAACAAAATGGTGCCAAAACGGCAAGTTTGCGTACAGATTACCATATCCAAAAATACACCCTAAGTTTAACTATGGACATTGGAGCCGCAACTCCCCGCATGCGTGTTCGGGCTATGCCTTTTTAGCTTCGTTGGGGCATATGCATTTGAGCCCATACCGATCACGGTCTCAAACACCATGGACAAGATAATCTTTGATGGAAAATGGACGCATGAAACGGAATGGAAGGTATCTAGTCTTGATACATATCGCTATGAAGATGACACGCAAATCATTCTACGAAGTGCGCACCAGGGAGACTTTGTCTACATATTTCTTGACTCTATAGCAGATAATTACCCAGATAAAATGAATGATTACGCAATTATCTGCCTTGATACAAAAAACAACAAATCTGTAAAGGCGGACTTGGATGATTATTGTTTTAGTACGCACCTAGGCGACACAAGCAGCCTCACCTACCAGGGGGGCACCTCAGGCACTAACTTTGATAAAATTCCAAACCATGAAGGGTTTATCGGGATAAGCACAGTTTCTGACATAAATGATAGGTACACACCAATGCCGCACCCAAGCTACGAATTTCGAATTCCGACTGATCTGATAGGTAGGCAAAGCGTGTACGGGTTTTATTTTCTAGTCTATGATGGCCACTCTAAAAAATCGTACACATATCCACAAAATCTGGATCCACAAAATTTTGTTTCAAGCCCGAGCCAATGGGGGGAGATATACTCTCCAGACAAGTCACTGCCGGAATTTGAATTGCCTATGATAGCCTTGATCGTATCGATCTTAGCTATCATGATTTTTTCAAGAACGACTCATGAAATCTCTACTGGAATTAACAGATGAGACACCCGATCTTTAAGCTAAACACTCAGATCGCTCAGTGCCAAAAATGTCCAAGACTAACATCATATATCAAAAAGGTTTCCACTGAAAAAGTGAAACGGTACTGCAAGGAGCAGTACTGGGGAAAACCATTAAGTGGTTTTGGTGATCCCAGCGCACAATTATTGATAATTGGATTGGCGCCGGCAGCTCATGGGGGAAATAGAACGGGAAGAATGTTCACAGGTGATAGCTCAGGGGATTGGGTGGCCAAGGCGCTTTTCAATAACGGCTTTGCGACACAAGCATCAAGCCAGAAAATCAATGACGGTTTTGCCCTAATCAATGCATACATCACCGCGGCAGTAAAGTGTGCACCACCAGACAACAAGCCAAGCAGAGAAGAAATTCACACATGTTCTGAGGAATACCTTCGGCAGGAAATATTGCTCTTGAAAAATGTCAAAGTCATAATTTGCCTTGGCAAAATTGCGTTTGATACTGTAAAACAACTTTTTGGAATCAAACATCAAAAATTTTTTCATGGTAACAACTTTAGATACAACAATAAAATAATTCTGTGCAGCTATCATCCAAGCAGACAAAACACGCAGACAGGTAAGCTGGGCTGGGAGCAATGGGACAAAATCTTTAGAAAAGCTAAAAACTTGTTATACAATCAATAGTTCTTTATTTTTTGCAGCAACGACGAGTCCCGATAAACAATGTATTCGGGGTAGCAGTTCAGCATGATGCCGTTTCCAACTTCATAAAATTTCCAGCCTTCGCATTTATTGTCATATTCAAAGTTTGTGTTGTCAAATTCCCAACCAAAGCCATTTCCTATTTCAGGACTTGGATAACCATGGCCGCGAACTAATGATACGGTGTTATCCTGATAATTGGCAATAACCTCTGCATATAACGAATTTGGATACAAGTAGACCACTTTTGGGTGTCCTGTTATTGCGTCAAACTCTCTTTTTGTGACGTATTCACTGTGCAACAAAATCACTTTATCATATTTTTTCAAAACATCTGGATCCTTATCGATGTCCGCATCTGTAATGTGTTGGTAACCTAACAAGCTTAAGGCCTTGAAGGCAGATCTACTTGCGGAATACTCGCCACCAAAATCATGCGACATCTCTACGATAAGGCAGGAATTGTCACACCGATTATTGTAACGATCATAAAAACCATTTTTACTATATGCAGCCTCGGTGAAAATCGGATATACCACGACGGCATTTTGAGTCTGGTTCAAAAGGCCAATCTTGTAATAAAGATCCATGAATTCTGGCTTTAATTCAAATTCTGCGCTACTGTAGGTAACTGTCTTGGACTTGTAATCTACCTGGATGTCATTTGTGAGAACTTTGAAAAGCGAACCTTCGACGGGAATCTCATTTTGTTTTACCTCAAATGTGGGGTCTGAATTGGTTTCTTTGAAAGATCCTTGGTTTATGAAATAATAGGCAGCAAATGCAGCAACCAATACGATTAATGCGACAAACAGAATCTTGTTGTGATTCATGTGGTATAGTCTAAAAGAAGAACTTTAAACCTTGAGCTAATTCTAAACTGGAAAAACAAAAAGAATTTCGTCTTAGCAGGCTCTTATTCGTATGTGGAGCTTGATTGGGACGAAAGTCCGGATGGAGAGGGGACTGATGGGAATCGTTCCCCGATTTGCTGTTCTGCAACTGCAGATGCCTCCTGCAAAATTCTCTCTGTCTCCTCACTTGAAATATCTGAATCCACGCTGAACGCGTCACCAGCTAGTGAATCCATCATGAGGCCGCCCAAAGTTTGTGTCATTGCATTGAGTTCTGCATCAGCTTCTGGCATAAATCGTCCAAGCGATGATCTCAAACCTTTCATGGTTGACATTGCTGGACCTATTGCTACCATGGCGTCGCCCAAGTCGTGGATTGTAGTCAAACGTAGCTGGACTTGTTCTAATGCTATTCTTGCGTTGCTTAGCATTTTTGTGACCTTTCGTATTTCAGCCAGTTCGTTTGACAAAACGCGACTTGCGCTAGTGTCATGCTGTTGCATTGCAGCTACGATTCTTTTGAAGAGTTGAGCATCACGTTCATGTAACTTGTTTAGCATTGAATCCATTTTGGAAATCTGTAATTGCAGCTTGTTTACTGCAGTTTGGATTCTTGGTTTCAATGCTCCTTGCGGTTTAACAGAGTCCTTGATTTTGTCTGTTATGCTTGAAGTTTCTTGACGTGCCCAATTCTTATCGAAGCTGGTCATGCGCAACCATTTAGAATTTAATTCTTAATTGACATAGTGCATTATAATCAACTGTTGAGTGAATATAGCTGACAAGACGTAAATTGTGATGGAAGGGGGTGTGGGTATGGGAAGGATCGCCGTTTTCGATTCGGGCCTTGGTTCACTATCAATCATTAGGGCAATTCAAAAGAAAACAAAAGCAGAGATAGTGTATTTTGCGGACCGGAAAAACTTTCCATATGGTACAAAATCAAAAAAGGAGCTAGAAGAAATAATAAAAAAAACAATTAGTAAGTTGAGAGAAAAATTCAAACCAGACATGATCATTGTCGGCTCAAACACGCCAACATTGCTACTACCAAGAATATTTTCTGATGATCCGACAGTGATGGGGGTGCTTCCCCCTTTAAAAAAGGCGCAACACCTCACACAAACTGGCTCAGTTGCTCTTCTTGTCACACATTCTGTTGCAAAAAGTATGGAGCTTGACGACTTCATTAACAAAAACCACATTAACAAAACAAGAATTATCAAAATTGATTCTAGTGAGCTTGTTGATCTGGTGGAAAGTGGAAAATTTATTTCTACAAAAAAACTTTGTGACCAGAGGTTATCATATGTTTTGCAAAAAAAACTTGTTGATAATAATATCGATGTTGCGATATTATCCAGCACACACCTCCCATTTTTGGTTACATATCTAACAAAAATATTTCCACACATACAATTTTTAGATCCTGCTGATGACATCGCAGATCAAGTTGCAAGTCAAAATTTCTTTTTGCCATCAAAAAAGAATAGTTTAAAAATTTTCAGCTCAGGCGATGTTAAAACTTTTCAAAAAAATTTACAAAAACTTGGAATAAAAAATATTGTGCAGCAACTTAATCTTTGATTCGTTCTAATCATCTACAATCATTTTTCATAATCTGTGATGATTTTGATTAATTTGATCTTGTAACACATTATTACCAAATTACAATTCTTTTTGAAAACTTTGTAAAAAACTGGTAAACCAATATGGTAACGTCAAACTGCTAATTTGCCATAATGGTATGGCTTCTTTTGGGAAAGTTCCTCATTGCTTATGTGACTTTCCAGTCTGAACACGTTTGTAATGTATGAGAACAATGATGGCACTTTGAAGCTATACCTATCCGATGTTTTGAGTCTAGCTGTGACCAATCCATGTCAAATTCTAATGAGGTATCTTTCATGAAGTTCGTAAAAATAATTTCAATGTCATTAATTTTTGCACTGGTTATCTCTGCATTCACATCATCATATGGTGATGTTGTACCATTAAACCTCCAACAAAATTCTCCAACCAAACTCATTGAAAATCCGACTGACGTAAAATTAACCAAAGAATATACCGTAAGGATTGACGAAAGAAATCTAAAAGTTGTAAACCAAGAAGTTACAGCTACTCTGACACAACGTCCGATAACAGAACAGACAACAAAAATCAGTATGTTCGAAGAAGTAACACTATCCAATGGTGATGAATTGGAGAATCAGATCCATCTCCTCAAGCATAACTTTAACCAAGCAATCTTGGAAAGAATCTTCAACAAACGAAAATTCAAGCTTGACAAGTCTATAGGTATACCACTATCCATTGATACAATTTTGTCCTTGTATGGTAATGTAGTCGGACCCCTATACAGTAATACAGCTGGTCCCCTGTCAAAGGACTTTGACAAAATCCCATTTGAGGAACAGGATATCTTAGTTGATTATGAGCTTGACCTAACTGAATCACAACCAGTAATTGAATCGTTAATACAAAATAGCTTTGACGACTTTGATGAATTAATCCAGGATATCACCGACTCACTTGAACAACAGTCAACAACACTGCTTTTCATTTTTGCCATTGCGGCCTTTTACGTTATCGTACGATCTGAAAATCCAAAAATCCAAATTCAGACGTACAAACGCCTCCTTTCTTTTGGTTTTATCTTGATTTTGCTTTCTTCTGCATTGATTTCCCCGTTATCCATCTCTTCATCTTACTATGCATATGCCCAGACTGACCAAAACTCTACCAATCCACAGACTGAGGGAGTGATACAGGAGTCTTCCCAACCATCTAACAATACCCAAGTCCTTCCTCAAGCCAACATCATTAGATATGATTATGACGTATCTACAGACAACGCCACGCTCCCAACCATTCCAGACCTCAACGCCACGCTCCCAACCATTCCAGACCTCAACGCCACGCTCCCAACCATTCCAGACCTCAACGCCACGCTCCCAACCATTCCAGACCTCAA